>OGKZ01000063.1_pt1 | contig 96239 bp, 75 predicted proteins | sample 1572571 | NCBI WGS metagenome assembly OGKZ01 (sample SAMEA2581906, study PRJEB24529) | metagenome | biome: Human gut stool | place: China | collected 2011 | reverse complement strand
CACGTAGAAACAGGGTAATCTTTCAGATAATAACGACTAAAAGCAGCAATATCACTTAAAGTATAATAGGTCGGAATTTCTTCCGGTAGTTTATAACTCCATAATACAGTTCCTTGCCTGTCATCAAGCAACATAGCCCACATATCCTGCTTGTCCAGTTCATTTTGAACATCATTATCTAAATAATAATGATTACCTTTCAAAACAAGCTCTTGCGGGAACTGCTTTAACAAAGGAATAATAGCCATTTCGTCCGATACTGATTTTTGATGACGGTATATGTATATCCCCAATAAAAGAAGATTTATTGTCAATACCAAGATTATAGCTAATGACAATCTCAACATGAACCGCTTTACGGAAGATTGGATTGGATTCATATTCATACATTTAATTTATACCCCAATCCTTTAATAGTAACCAATAAAGCAGGAGAAGACGGGTTTTCTTCTATTTTCTCACGTATTCTATGGATATGTGCCATCAATGAATTCTCATATCCATAACGATTATCTCCCCATACGCTATTACAAAGAGAATCTATTGTAACAATCCGGTTCCCCGCCTTATAGAGTGTAGTCAATATGCCAACTTCTTTAGCTGTTAATGGAAAAACTGTTCCTTTTCTGTTTACTTCTGCTTTACCTATATCAATTATACATTCATCAAGGGTAATCAAAGAATCATCGGTTTTGTAACAACGTCTAAGAATTGCATATAATCTTAAAATCAGTTCCCGTGGTAAAAAAGGCTTAACCATATAGTCATCCGTACCGGAGAGGAAGCCGAGACGCATGTCATCGAAAGCGTCGCGCGCCGTAATCATCAGCACAGGCGTCATGACGCTCTTTTTACGCAGCGAGCGCACCAGCTCGTAGCCGTCCATCACAGGCATCATGATATCCGAAATAATGAGGTCGACATACTCTTCCGCCAGCGCATCCAGCGCCTCCTGACCGTTTGAGACCATGCGCGTGTGATAGCCGTTTTTCTCCAGCACATGCGAAAACAGCTGGCACAGCTCCGTGTCATCCTCGACGATGAGGATTTTGAACATGCTTTCGCCTCCCTGTCTCCGTCAAGTCCACCAGAGCAGATGCACCGCCGGCTTCTCCCGCTCCTCGGTGCTGATGTGCAGGCGCACCAGCACCATGCCCGTCATGCACAGCGTACCGAAGCAAATCCACAACGGCACTTCCATCAGCAGCATCCCCAGCGGCAGCGTGAAGTATGTCACCCGTGTGCGGGACAGGTTCGGCGTAATCCGCAGAATCGTCGAGTAGAAGATGAAGATACACGCCAACACCAGCACCGGCGTCCAGAATGGCAGCAGCCCCAGCAGGCAGCCAAACGTCGTCGCAATGCCTTTACCGCCCTTAAACGAGCGTGTCGCCGGGAAAACGTGCCCCGCGACCGGCGCGCAGAGCACCAGCGGCGCAAGGGGTGTCAGCAGCGCTTCGGGCAGATAGTGCATATACAGCGCCACGGGAACCATGCCTTTGAGCATATCGCCCGCCAGCGTCAACACCCCGCACCAGAATCCACCGTGCACAAACGCATTCGCCGCGCCGGGGTTTTTGTCCTTCGCAGCCGACGCAATTTCTTTATGGAACACGCGCGAAAAGACCTCCGCATACAGCACACAGCCGGAAAGATACCCAAACAGCAGATAAAGCAGGTCACGCACCTGATTCACCGCTCCTTTCGCCTTTCGTTACTTCCAGTTTCGCTTCCATTGCTGACGGCGGCGGAAATCGCGGATGCGCTGGATTAAATCGCCATAGAAGAACAGAATAACGTTAAGCAGACTCATCACCAGCGCCAGAATGCCCCAGAGATTGCTCGTCAGCAGCTGCTGCACAACCGGCAGCAGATAGACCAGCGACAGCCACTTCATCTTAACCGGAATGATAATCAGGTTGACCTCTGTCTCCGGAAAGAGGACGGCGCACGCCAGAAATAGCGACAGATTGAGGTAGGTGTTCGTCGCGTAACCGGTAATCAAGCCGGCGAGAATCGCGCCGAGCATCCCGCAGAGGTAGTATACCGTGAAGCGGAACGTGCCCCATGTGTTCTGCAGCGACGTACCCAGATACCAGTAGAACATGAGCGAAATCAGCAGAAACACAGGCGAGGACGACGGCGGCATGAAGATAAACGACACCAGCCGCCAAATTTGCCCGTGGAAAATGGCTTCACGGTCGAACATCAGGTAATACGACAGGCTGATGTTATACGCCGCCAGCAGATAATCCGCCACATAGGTAACACCCATGCCGATGCAGAGAATCATCATCAGCTTCGGGATGCCGAAGTACCGTCCAAAACGCCGTTCACCACGGCTGAGAAGCTTTTCAAACACAGTCGTTTTCCTCCTTCAAAGGATTCTTTGCAGAGTCCCCTTTCTTTATTCTATTCGACACAGAAGGGCTTTTGTCCTGCTGAATCCACGCATAAATATCGTATTCCAATCAATTTCCTTGTGCGGTGGTGCCTTAACTTTTCTTCAATTCCTGTTGACTTTTTTGCAGAGAAAACGGAAATGTCGGGCAAAAGTTCATGGACAATTCAATTTCTTCCTGTATAATAAGGGTGTAAGATGGAAGAAAGAAGGTGCATGGCATGAGCTACATCTCGTTTGAAGATGTCTGCAAGGACTACCCAGCGGGCAATACCGTTGTTCACGCGTCCGATCATGTCAATTTTCACATTGAAAAGGGCGAGTTCTGCGTGGTGCTGGGGCCGTCCGGCGCGGGCAAAACCACCGTGCTGAACCTGCTCGGCGGCATGGACAAAGCGACCAGCGGGCGAATTATTGTTGGGGATAAGGAAATCACCGGGCTTCGCTCGTCTCAGCTGACGGAATACCGCCGCCACGACGTGGGTTTCGTCTTTCAGTTCTACAATCTGATGCCGAACCTGACGGCGCTGGAGAACGTCGAATTGGCGCAGCAGGTCTGCGAACGTGCGCTTGATCCGCGTGAAGTGCTGGAGCAGGTTGGGCTGGGACCGCGAATGAACAACTTCCCTGCCCAGCTTTCCGGCGGCGAGCAGCAGCGTGTATCCATTGCCCGCGCACTGTGCAAAAACCCGGCGCTGCTGCTCTGCGACGAGCCGACCGGCGCGCTGGACAGCAAAACGGGCGAACAGGTGCTGGATCTGCTGACCCGCCTGTGCCACGACTACAACACAACGGTCGTCATCATCACGCACAACGCCAGCATTGCGCCGCTGGGCAACCGCCTGATTCGGATGCGCAACGGCAGCGTGCAGGAAATGACCGTAAATGAACATCCCGCGAAGGTGGCTGATATCACATGGTAACGCAGAGCAGCGGGAAAAAGTATCATGGAACGCTGACGAAAAAACTCTTCCGCGACATGAGCCGCAGCGCCATGCAGTTTCTCGCCATGTTTCTCCTCTGCGCAATGGGCACATGGTGCTTCAGTGGACTGGACGCGAACTGGCGTATGCTGGAGCTATCCACCGAAACGCCGATTGTGCAGAGTAATCTGGCGGATTTCTGGGTGAAAGGAGCGTCGTTTGGCAAGAACGACATCCTGAAGCTGCGGAATCTGCCCGGTGTGAAGGATGTGCAGGCGCGCGTCACGCTGGAGATGGACTGCCCTGACTTGGGCGACGAAGTGACCCTGATGGTGCACGGCTATGACGGCGACATGCGCATCTGCACACCGATTATCCGCACGGGCAGCGAACTTTCCGCATCGGATACGCGCGGCTGTCTGCTGGAGGAGCAGTTCGCGCAGGCGCACAATTTGTCCGTCGGCGACACGGTGAAGGTGTCCTATGGCGGCGTGTCGCTCACTTTTTTCGTGCGCGGCACAATTCTCTCCGGCGAATACCTTGTGACGGCGAAGAACATCACGCCGCAGCCGGACATCTACGGCTACATGTACGTCAGCGCGAAGGCCATGGCGGCGTTCCCGTTCACCGAAATGCTGGTGAAAGCATCATCTGACGCAGACCTGACGCAGGTTCGCGCCGAAATCATGAACACCTGCCCGACGGCGCTGATTGTGGACAAGGACACACACAGCGGCACACTCTCAGCGCGCAACTTCGTCAGCATGTTCCGCAGTCTGTCCTACTTGTTCCCGGTGCTGGTTTTCGCGGTCGCGGCGATGATTGTCGTCAACACGCTGACGCGCATGATTGAGAATCAGCGCGTACAGATGGGCACGCTCAAAGCGCTGGGCTACCGCGACCGGCAGATTCGGCTGCACTACCTCAGCTACGCCATTGTGCCGTCCGTCGCAGGTTCGCTGCTGGGCGTGCTCACGGGGCAAATCAGCATTCCGTACATTCTTTGGCCGATTGTCTCGACGAACGTGCGCTATCCGGCGCGCCTTCACGCCCCGATTTCCGGCATCACTTGGCTGATTGCCGTGCTGTCCGTGGTCATGTGCCTGCTGATTTGCCTGCACACTTACAACCGCGCGGCGCGGGAAACGACGGCAAGCCTTTTGCGCCCAAAGCCGCCGAAATCCGGCTCGCGCATCCTGTTGGAGCGGATTCCCCGGCTGTGGGGGCGTTTTTCCTTCAACACGAAGATGATTATCCGCAACATTTTCCGCAACAAGGGGCGTTCATTCCTGTCGCTCGTCGGCATCCTGTGCTGCAATATGCTGATCATCTGCTCCTTCGGCTTGCAGGAATCCATCAACACATTTATTGATGATTACTACACGCACACCCTGCGCTACGACGTGCGCGCGAACCTGATTTCCGGACAGGCATCCTCGCTTGACCACTACCGTGAGACGCTGAACGCCATGAAGGTGGACGGCATCATGGAACAGTCCGTCAGCCTGCGCAGCGAGACGAACCTGCGCTCCTGTCTGCTGACCGTGATGACGGATGACCAGACTTCCATTGCCTTGGGCGACAATGCGACGTTCCTGACGCTGCCGCGCACCGGCACCGCCATCAGCAGGAAGTTAGCCGGTCTGATGAACGTGGGGCTGGGCGACACCGTGACCATCTGCCTGCCCGGCGACAGCGACACCATTTCGCTGACCATCAACGCGCTGGCGGACACAAACATCGGTCAGGGTCTGTTCATGAGCAAGGAAGCGTGGGAGGCCTGCCGCAAGGGCGATTTCCAAGTGACGACGCTGCTGATTACCGCGCCGACGCCCGCCTGTTCGCACCTGCTGGAGGAAATGGACGAGGTGGGAACGCTGCTCTATCCGGCAAAACAGCTGGTGGAAATGTCCAGCATTATGGACTCGACGACGGCGGCGTTCACGATTCTGAGCGTTGCAGCGCTGGCACTGGCGTTCATCATCTGCTACAACATGGGGCTGATGAATTTCAGTGAGCGCGTCCGTGATTACGCAACCTTGAAGGTGCTGGGCTACCATCAGAGGGAAATCCGCCGTCTGATGCTGCGCGAGAACAACTACATCTCCATCATCGGTGTTCTGCTGGGAATTCCGCCGGGATTCCTCATCACCACCATTATCCTCAAAATGTGTGAATACGATTCAATGGTTTTCCCGACGCATGTCACCTTTCCGTCCGTCGCGGGCGCTTGCGCAATTACCTATGTGTTCGCGTTCCTGATTCAGTTGCTGCTGACGCGCAAGGTTCGGTCGATTGACATGGTGGAGGCGCTAAAGAGCGTCGAATGACAAGAGAATCAACGAAAGGATGATTTCTGCTATGAAAAAGCTGTTTGCTCTCCTGCTTGCGCTGGCGATGGTCGGGTCTATCGCACTGGCTGACCCGGCTTCGCTCACGGACTGCTCCGTGTCCAGCGGCGTTGTGAATGCGGTGAATTACATTGATATTACCGCGCCGTTCTCCGGCACGCTCCAGCCCTTCACCTGGGAAGCGGGCGACCTTGTGAACGCGGGCGATTTGCTGTTCTCCATGCGCACTACCACGATTTACGCCACGGAGGATGCGACCGTACAGGCAATTTACTGCGCCGCGGGCGACGACGCTGCTGCCGTTGCCACCCGCTACGGCGGACTGATTGCCATGCGCCCGGAATCTGAATGGGTGATTGCCGGCAGCATCACGACGGCGTACGACAAGCGCGACAACCGCGTGGTGGACGTGGGCGAAACGCTGTACTTCCGCTCCAACAAGGAAGGGCGTTCGGTCGGCACGGGGCGCGTAACGATGGTATCCGGCGCGGAATACATGGTGGAGGTGCTCACGGGCGAGTTTGAGCCAGGTGAGGTACTCTCCCTCTTCCGCGACAAGAACCGCACTGCCAGCGACCAAGTCGGGCGCGGCGTTGTGAATCGGCGTGACACGCTGATGGCAGTCGGGCAGGGGCGCGTGGCGGAAGTGCTGGTGAAGGTGGGCGATCAAGTGAAAAACGGCACGCCGCTGCTCCGCCTGATGCCGACTGCCACCACCCCGGATGCTTCCCCGGACATTACGGCAGCGCAGAACGGCGTGATTGGCACGCTCGCCGTGCAGCCCGGTCAGCAGGTGTACGAAGGGCAGCTGCTGGCGCGCCTGATGCTGGTGGACAAGCTGGAAGTCGTCGCGCAGGTGGACGAGGTAAACCTGAAGAACCTTTATGTGGGCGACAAGGTGTCCGTGACGCTGGATATGGACGAGTCGAATGTGCTTACCGGCACGGTAACGGAAATCGGCAATCTCGGCACGACGGTGCAGAATGCCGCGTACTTCCCCGTGCATGTGGAGCTGACGACGAACCAGATTCCGCTGGGCGCCAGCGCGTCGGTGTACATTCCGAACAACAAGTAATACTATTTCCAAATTCACCTGCACCAGCTGCTCGTGCCTTGGCGCATTCTCATTTGGAAATCGTGTAAAACAAGAAGCAGCTTCCGACCCAAATTGGGGATGTCGGAAGCTGCTTCCTTACTTTCTCAACGGTTTCTCTGCTGCCGCTACCATCGCCCGCATAATCTCCGATGGATGCAGCAGTTCGCCGTGCTGCGCCATGCTGTACGTCTGGTTGCCCGCGACAATTACATGATCCAGCACAATGATGCCGACACCCTCCATCAGCTGCTGAAGATAGCGTGTTGTGCAGATATCATCCTCCGACGGCAGTGCAACGCCTCCCGGATGATTATGGCACAATACAACGCTGTGCGCGTTGCTGTTCAATGCGGCTTCCAGCACCAAGCGCGGGTACGCCGTCACCGCTGAAAGCGTGCCCTCCGTCACCTTGCGATTGCAGATAATGCTGCCATCTGCCGTCAAGCAAATGACATAAAACTGCTCCCGCCGGTAGCCCGCCATCATCGTTCGGCAGTAATCCAGCGTCACCTGCCGACTTTCCAGCTTGCTCCGCACCTGATTCACTTCATCAGAATAGCGGCGGAACAGCGGCAGAATCAGCGAAAGCAGCGTCGCGCTCTCCTCGCCAATGCCGTCAATCAGCATCAGCTGCTCCGGCGACGCTTCCAACACCCGCGGAAGCGACCCGAACACATCCATCAGCGCGTGTGCCGTATCGTTCACGTTGCCGCGCGCGCGGCCATAGAAAAGAATCAGTTCCAGCACCTCATGCTCAGAAAAGCCCTCCAAGCCGCTGATTCTGAACCGCTCCCGCATCCGCTTTCGATGCCCGTCGTGCGTTGCTGCCATCATGTTTCCCTCTTTTTTCGCAAAATCCACGTCTTATTGTAACGCATTTTTTCATGATGTGCAAGCACTTCTTTTGTGCTTTCGTGCATTCACAAACGCATCAATCTATGATATAATGCGGATAGCATTGGCGAATAAAGATGAAGGAATGGAAGCGCAATGTACTTATCCAACCCGATGGTATCCGTGATTGTTCCGGTGTATAACGCCGAAAGCACCCTGCGGCGCTGTGCCGACAGCATTTTGGAGCAGTCCTATCCCGATTTGGAGCTGATTTTGGTGGATGACGGCAGCAAGGATGCCTCGCCTCTGATTTGTGACAGCTACATGCAGAAAGATGCCCGCGTCCGTGTGATTCACAAGCCCAACTCCGGCGCATCCGCCACGCGCAACCTCGGTATTGCCGAAGCCCGCGGGCACTACCTGCAATTTGTGGACAGCGACGACTGGCTGACGCCCGATGCGACAGAAAAGCTCGTCGCCGCCGCCGAAGCGCATCAGGCGGATTTGGTGATTGCGGATTTCTACCGCGTATCCGGCAAACTCGTTGCCAGCAAGCACCGGGTAATGCCCGTCGGCGTGATGACGCGGCGGGAGTATGCCAGCAAGATGATGGAGAACCCTGCCAGCTTCTACTACGGTGTACTCTGGAACAAGCTGTACCGCCGGGATCTGGTTGTGCAGCATCACCTCGAAATGAACCCCGCGCTGCGCATCTGCGAGGATTTCATGTTCAATTTGGAGTACCTGCGTGTCACCCGGTACATTGTCGCTGTGCCGTCGCCGGTGTACTACTACGTCCGCACGAAGAACTCCATTGTTTCCCAGACGTATGGCATGACGACGCTGAAAATCCGCTTGGCGGCGTTTGATGAGTACAAGCAGTTCTACATGGATGTGCTGGACGAAAAGGCGTATCAGAAGGCACGCTTGAAGGTCTACCGTTTTCTGGTGGACGTGGCGATGGATGGCGTTGTGCTGCCCAAGCCCGCGCCCGGCACACGCAGCTTGAAGGCTGCCGATTCACCGGAAACGCTCGACGATGATTGGGATTTGTAAACGAAGCCCCTGCACCGCCCATTGGCAACGTGCAGGGGCATTATTCTTTTTATACTATTTCCAAATGAGAATGCGCCAAGATGCGCCGCGAATTTTTCACGTTGGCTAACGCGAATGAAACGCAGCGTAGCAGCGCTACGCTAAGTGGAATGAGCGGACGCCAACGGGGAAAAGGCGCAAGCAGATGGCGCAGGTGAATTTGGAAATAGTATTACGCCATTTTGCGTGGTTTGCTCCGACCATAGGCGTGAACCCAGTCCACGACGTTGTAATAAATCAGGAAGATGATGGAGGACAGCCCCCATGTAATCGGGTAAGCCCACGAAATCGTCGTCAGTTCCGGCCAAATCGGCACGGCAATGGTGATATACGTCACGCGGAACATGCACCAGCAGCACAGCATGACAATCATCGGCACAATCGAGCGTCCTGCGCCGCGCAGAACCGCCGCCATTGCGTTGGAGAGCGCCAGCAGGAAATAGAACGGCGTCATTATCCTCGCGTGCATCGTCCCCAGGCGGATAACCTCCTGCACCTGCGCCGCATCGCCCGACTGGATGAACATCGCAATCAGCGCCGGGATGAAGGCGTAAATCGCCAGCCCAATCGCTTCTGCAATGCTGACACACGCAATCAGTCCGAACCGCGCGCCTTTCTTGGCGCGTTCATACTCCTGCGCGCCGAGGTTCTGCCCGATGAAGGTCGTCAGCGCCAAGGTGAAGCTGGTAATCGGCAGGAAGCCAAAACCCTCAATCTTGGAGTACGCGCCGCAGCCCGCCTGCGCCAGCGCACCGAAATCATTGATGTTCGTCTGCACGACGACGTTCGCCAGCGCAATCACGGCGTTTTGCAGCCCCGACGGGATGCCGATGTACAGCACCTTTTGGAGCATTCGCCCGTTGAAACGGATTTTCCGCGGAACCAGGCGGTAGGATTCCGTCGCCTTCATCAGCTTCCTCAGGCCGAGGAACGCGCTGACCGCCTGCGAGATGACCGTCGCGAACGCCGCGCCGCCAACGCCCATACCCAGCACGCCGACGAACAGCAAGTCCAGCGCAACATTGAGCATGGCGGAAATAATCAGGAAATACAGCGGATGGCGGCTGTCGCCGACCGCTTGGAAAATACCGTTCACCGCATTATACAGAACAGCAAAAATCACGCCGCCAAAGTACACGCGGAAATACTCAATCGAATTCGGCAGCACGTCCGCCGGCGTGTGCATCCAGTCCAGAATTGTCGGTGTCAGCAGAACCCCAACGAGTGTCAGCACGAGACCTGCGACGATTGCAAACGCAACAGACGTATGCACCGCAATCGAAACATTCTCATGATCCCTTGCGCCCCAGAATCTGCTGACGACAACGCCTGCGCCAACGAAAACGCCCTGAAAGAAGCCGATGAGCATGAAAATCAGGTTGCCGGACGAGCCAACTGCCGCCATGGCCTCCGTGCCCAGCACATTGCCCACGATAAACGTATCCGCTACATTGTAGAACTGCTGAAACAGGTTGCCCAGAAAGATGGGAATCGCAAAACGAACCATCAGTTTCCAGATGCTGCCCTGTGTCATGTTTGCCGCGTGCGACTGATTTGCCATTTGGTCTATTCACTCCATTGCTATTTTGACAGAAACCAATTTCATCATAGCACGTTTCGACAGCTTGTCAACGTGTTCTCAGAAAAAGTTGCCCAGCACGAAAAAATTGCAAACGTAAAATTTCGCTTGCAGGGTTGTCATGAGCGGCAAATCATGGTATGATGGTTTTCGGAAAATCCTTTCCAATATATTAAGGAGTGAAAGGCATGAAATTCTTCATTGACATCCTCAAAGGCATGGTGATTGGGCTTGCCAACATCATCCCCGGCGTATCCGGCGGCACAATGATGGTTTCCATGGGCATCTACGATACGCTGATTTACTGCATCACCCACCTCTTCAAGCAGTTCAAGAAGTCCCTCATGACGCTGCTGCCGTTTGCTATCGGCATGATTGCCGCGCTGGCGATTCTCTCCAACGTCATCACATGGGCGCTGATGGATGAATTTGCCTCGCTGCCGACGAATACGCTCTTCATCGGACTGATTCTGGGCGGTCTGCCCGCCATTTTCAAGCAGATCAAGGGCAGCAAAAAGCGCGACAGCATCCTTGGCGGCATTCTGTTCGTGCTCTTCTTCGCGCTCGTTATCTTCATGACAACGCTGAAAGAAACGCAGGATACCGGTGCGGTCATCTCTCTGAGCGTTCTGGAAGTCCTGAAGCTTACGCTGATGGGCTGCATTGCATCCGCGACGATGGTCATCCCCGGTGTGTCCGGCTCGATGATGCTGATGCTGATGGGCTACTACTACCCCGTCATCGGCGCGATTAAGAACCTTATCAATGCGCTGGTTGCGCTCGATGGCGGCGCGATTCTCTACAACGTGGGCATTCTGCTGCCGTTTGGCATCGGCGTGGTGATCGGCATTTTCGCCATTGCGAAGCTGATTGAGATTCTGCTGGCGAAGTGGAAGTGCATCACCTACGGCGCGATTCTTGGGCTTGTTGTCGCATCGCCGTTTGCCATCCTGATGGGGCTGTCGCTTCCCGGCTTCAACCTCGTGCAGGTGATTGTCAGCGTGCTGACGTTCATCTTGGGCTTCGCCGCCGCGTGGCTGCTGGCACGGAAGGACGAAAAGCCCGCCGCCTGATTTTTGCAAATCGAAAACGCCCCTGTCTGCAACGGACAGCGGCGTTTTTTGATGCTGCGGATGATGCGGATGCGTTATACTATTTCCAGATAAGAATGCGCCAAGATGCGCCGCGAATTTTTCATTCTGGCTAACGTGAATGAAACGCAGCGTAGCAGCGCTACGCTAAGTGGAATGAGCGGACGCCAGAAGGGAAAAGGCGCAAGCAGATGGCGCAGGTGAATCTGGAAATAGTATTAGAACATGTTCTTTCGGCGCATAATAACGAAGGCGAACAGCGTCAGGATGATGGAGATGCCGCAGACTGCCGCAAATCCCCACGCCTGCCTCTCAAACGGTACGGGGACGTTGATGCCCCAAATCGTCATAACCAGCGTCGGCACAGCAAAAAGGACGGTCAGCGCAGTCAGCACCTTCATGGTGATGTTCAGGTTGTTGTTGATGATGGAAGCGAACGCGTCGGTGGTGTTGCTCATAATGTCGCGGTAAATCGAGCACATTTCCATTGCCTGCTTATTCTCGATGATAACATCCTCCAGCAGGTCGGTGTCCTCCGGATAGCGCTTGAGGATGTCCTGGCGCATCAGGCGCTCCATGACCAGCGCGTTGCCTTTGAGCGACGTGTTGAAGTAAACCAGTGACTTCTCCAGCTTCATCATTTGCAGCAATTCCTGATTGCGGCTGGTATGCTCCAGCTTTTCCTGAATGTGCTGGCTGGTTTTATCAATCTGCTTCAGGTAGGACAGGAAGCGGCCAGCATTACGCTGGAGAATTTGCAGGATGAAGCGGGTACGCTTGAACGTCCAGAAATTGCGAATGCGCTCCTCGGTGAAGTCATTGATGATGGGCGTATCGCGCGTGCAGACGGTGATAATCACCTCGTCGCACAGCACGATGCCCAGCGGGATTGTGCTGTACACATAGCCCGTGCCCTCGGTATCAACATACGGAATATCCACGATAATCAGCGTCTGCTGCTTATCCGAGTCGTAGTCAATGCGGGCGGATTCCTCTTCGTCCAGCGCGGCGGGCAGAAAGGTCGGATCAAGGTTGAAGCGGGTGGTCAGACCATCCACTTCCTCCTTCGTTGGGCTTTGCAGATGCACCCACACGCCCTTTTCCAGCGTCGTGCATTCGGTCAGATGATCCTCGATGGTCTTGAAGATTCTTCTCATGTTAGTGCTGCGTCCTTTCAACATTTCCGAAGGAAGGCAGCGCGGTCGGCATCAGTCAGCCGTCAGAGCGCTGCCGATGGGCTCAGGGGTACTATACGGATCACCGTCCATGCGGTCAGACACTCCTTTCCGGCGTTCGCGGGCTGCTTGCCCGAAAGCCACGCCTTTTATCTTACGCCCATTTCCCGCAATTGTCAACGGGGTATGCCGCAAGAAATCAGAAAATGGTGCTTCATACTATTATCTGCCTCGCCTGTGCCCTCCGGAAATCGTATAAACGGCACGCAGATGCTTTCGCAAATGCTGTTCCTGTGCTGTTTTCGGAGGAAATTTCAGAGAATCAGACGAATTTGCAGAAGAATTTTGTTTTTCCTATGGCTTTTTTACAAAATATCAGTATAATAGAGTAAGGAACCCTGCTTAGACTTTCTTAATCAGCGGGAGGTTATGTCCCTATGACCTTTGACCTTCAACGGGCAAACGTGTGGAAGCGCATCTCGGCTTTTTTGTTCGATGTGATTCTGCTGGCGATTGCCTGCGTTCTTTGTGCGTGGGGATTATCAGCCCTACTGGGATTCGACGCGCAGTACCAGACGCTCATGGCGCGCTATCAGGCCGCGGCAGACGCGTGCGGGCTGGACATGTCCATCATGACCCAGACATACAGCGCCCTGACCGACGCGCAGCGGGCGCTGGTGGAACAGGCGAACGCCGTGCTCGCCGCTGATGAAACTGCCGTTCATGCGTACGGCATGGTCATTCAGCTGTCGATTCTCATCGTCAGTTTCGGCGTACTGTCGGGTTATCTCCTATTAGAATTCCTCGTTCCGCTCCTTTTCAAAAACGGACAAACCTTGGGCAAAAAGATATTCGGTGTGGCTCTGATGCGCAATGACGGCGTGAGAATCGGTCATGTGACGCTTTTTGTCCGCACAGTGCTGGGCAAATACGCGGTGGAAACCATGATTCCAATCATGGCGGTGATGATGCTGTTCTTCGGCAATCTGAACATCGTTGTGCTGGGCATTGTGCTGATTCTCTCCGTCGCACAGTTTGTCCTCTTCCTCGCCACGCGGAAACATTCGCTGATTCACGATCTTCTTGCTGATACCGTCGCGGTTGATATGGCCAGCCAGATGATCTTCAATTCCACCGATGAGCTGGTTGCTTACAAAGCCAAACTGCAAGCAGAAAAGGTCGCGCATCAGACGTACTAAGGCACCACCGCGCAAATCCATCCCGCGGGGCTTTCAGACGATACTTCCACCCGCTTCAAAAGCGGCGAAGGCATGTCACTACGATGACAAAGGGCAAAGAAAGGGGATTCTATGAAAATCGTTTTGCAGAACCTGACCAAAATCTTCCCGAGCCGCAACAAGAAGTCCGGCGAAGAAGTGGTAGCAGTCAACAATTTTGACTTTACCATCCCGGATGGAAAGCTGATTGGTCTTCTTGGCCCGTCCGGCTGCGGCAAAAGCACGACGCTGTACATGATTAGCGGTCTGCAGAAGCCATCCAGCGGCAAAATCTTCTTCGGGGAGGACGATGTGACCGATCTGTCCACGGAAAATCGCGGCATTGGTCTGGTGTTCCAGAATTACGCGCTCTATCCCCATCTGACGGTCAAGCAGAACATCCTCTTCCCTTTGCAGAACCTCCGCGGCAAGGACAAGATGACCAAGGAAGCCATGCTGGAGCGTGCGCATGAGGCCGCCCGGCTGGTGCAGATTGAGGAACTGCTGGAACGCAAGCCCAGCGAGCTTTCCGGCGGTCAGCAGCAGCGCGTCGCTATCGCCCGCGCGCTGGTGAAGATGCCCCGCGTGCTGCTGCTGGACGAGCCGCTGTCCAACCTTGACGCCCGCCTGCGCCTGCAGACGCGCGAGGAAATCCGCCGCATCCAGAAGGAAACGAAGATTACCACCGTTTTCGTCACGCACGACCAAGAGGAAGCCATGTCCATTTCCGACATGATTGTTGTCATGAAGTTCGGCGTGGTGCAGCAGATCGGCAAGCCGCAGGAGGTCTATGACAACCCGGCGAACCTGTTTGTTGCGAACTTCCTCGGCACACCGCCTATCAACATCTTCACCGGCCATGTCAAGGGCGAGCGCCTGTTCATCGGCGTGGACAATGTGATGGATGTGCCCGGCGTGAAGGATCAGGACGTGTTCGTCGGCATCCGCCCCGAAGGCTTCATCCTCGACATGGCGAACGGCACGCTGTGCTGCAAGCCGCAGAATGTCGAGGTCATGGGGCGCGACGTGTCCGTCGTCTCCACGCACGAAGCCTCCCAGAAGCCGATGGTGCGCTCCATCATCGACGCGGACAACAAGGTAGATGCTTCCGCCGATGTCGTGCGCTACCGCATCAAGCCGCACAAGCTCTTCCTGTTCACGCGGGATGACGAGGGCGTTCGCATTCCGTTCGAGGTGAAGTAAGATGGTAGAAAGCAAGCATCAATGGAAAGCATGGCTCTATCTCGCCCCCGCCATCGTGCTGTTGCTGGTCTTTACGGTCTGGCCGATTATCAACACGGTGCGGCTGGCATTCCTGAATGACTACAACAGCCTGAGCGAAGTCGGCGGCGCCACCTTCACCGTTGGCATCAAGAACTTCCAGACGGTTATCGGCGACAGCGGCTTCAAGACGGCGCTGAAAAACACGATGCTCCTGTGCCTGTTCACCGTGCCGATTTCGACGATTCTCGCGCTGCTGATTGCGGTTGCGCTGAACTCCATCAAGCCCCTGCAAAAGGTACTGCAAACCATCTTCTTCCTGCCCTATGTGACCAACTCCATCGCCATCGGCATGGTTTTCGCCGCGATGTTCAATATCATCGGTATGCCGCACATGGAGCGCCTGATTCAGACCAAGGGCATTGTCAATAATGTCATTGAGCTTTTCGGCGGGCGCTACGTCAACTGGATTAACCAAGGCTCGGAATACTGGGCGAACATGTTCGTCATGATTGTCTACATCGTGTGGAACGCGCTGCCCTTCAAAATTCTGGTACTGCTGGGCGGTCTACAGGGCATCAACAAGCAGTATTACGACGCGGCGAAGGTGGACTCTACGCCCCGCTGGCGCGTGTTCACCAAAATCACCGTGCCGCTCCTCTCTCCGATGATTGCCTACGTCGTCATCACCGGCTTCATCGGCGGCTTCAAGGAATACACCAGCATCGTCGGCATTTTCGGCGAGACCATGGGCCCTGCGGGCGACGCAGGACGCATGAACACCATCGTCGGCATGATTTACGATGCGCTGCCGAAGTCCAACTACGGCGTGGCCAGTGCCGCTGCGCTGATTCTGTTTGCAATCATCTTCGTCGTGACGATGATCAACATGCAGGTCAGCAAGAAGCGCGTGCATTATTGAGAGGTGCAGTATGTCCGAAAAAGATTTCACCATCATGCATTCGCGGAACATGCAGCAAGTCAGCGTCACCCAGCGCATCACGAAGGTGCTGACGCTGTTCATCACCTATGCTTTCCTCATTGTGATGGCGCTGATTGTGCTGTTCCCGTTCTACTGGATGATTATCTCTTCCCTGAAGTCGCTGGATGAATACCGCGCGTCCGTGCCGACGTTCTGGCCGCGCATGGTGCTCATCAGCAACTACGCCGATGCGTTCTCCACCGGCAATCTGGGCCGCCTGTTCCTCAACACCGCCTATGTCGGCATCGTCTCGACGATGCTGTCCCTGATTATCACCATCCTGACGGCGTTCGCGTTTGCCCGGCTGGAATTCAAGGGAAAGAACGCGCTGTTCGGCGCGCTGCTGGCAACGATGATGATTCCCGGCGAGCTGTTCACCATCACCAACTATCAGACGATTTTCATGCTCGGCTGGCAGAACACCTACACGGTGCTGATTGTGCCGTTCCTTGTCAGCGTGTTCTACATCTATCTGCTGCGCCAGAACTTCCTGCAGATTCCGAACGAACTGTATCTTGCGGCAAAGGTAGACGGCACGAGCGACTTCAAGTACCTGTGGAAGGTCATGGTGCCGCTCTCCCTGCCGACGCTGATTTCCATCACCATCCTGAAAATGATGGGCGCATGGAACTCCTACGTCTGGCCGCGTCTGGTGGCGAATGACGATGCGCACAAGCTGATTACCAACGGTCTGCGCAACGCCTTCAACAGCTCCACCGGTGAAACGAATTATCCCGTGCAGATGGCGGCGGTCGCGATGGTGTCGTTCCCGCTGTTCCTTGTGTTCATCTTCCTACGCAAGTACATCATGTCGGGTGTCAGCCGCAGCGGTATCAAAGGTTAATCGGCGGATTTCCGCCTTTAACAATTTTTTGTTTCCCTCGACCAGAAAGGAAGGAAAGACACATGAAGAAGTTCCTCTCTCTTCTCATGGCGCTGACCATGCTGATGGCCTGCACTGCTTGCTTCGGTTCTGCTGAATCCGCAAGCGATCCCGCTGCTTACGACGGCAGCGAGGTGAACATCACCTTCTACAACACGATGGGCTCCAACCTGACCCCCGTGCTGGATACGTACATCGAAGAGTTTAACAAGCTCTACCCGAACATCCATGTCAGCTACACCTCCGTTGGCGGCTACGATGATGTCCGCGACCAGATTTCCAAGGAAATCACTGTCGGCGGCCAGCCCAACATCGCTTACTGCTACCCGGATCACGTTGCGCTGTACAACCTCGCGCGTGCGGTGCAGCCGCTGGATGCCTACATTGACAGCACGGCGACCATCACCCGCGCCGACGGCACGACCGAAGCCTTCGGCCTGACGCAGGAGCAGAAAGACGACTTCATTTCCGCGTACTACGAGGAAGGCCGTCAGTTCGGCGATGGCAAGATGTACACGCTGCCGATGAGCAAGTCCACCGAAGTGCTGTACTACAACAAGACGTTCTTCGACGCGAACGGCCTGACCCCGCCCACCACTTGGGACGAGATGGAAGCGCTGTGCAACAAGATCGTCGAAATCGATCCGTACAGCATCCCGCTGGGCTATGACTCCGAGAACAACTGGTTCATCACCATGACGGAGCAGCTCAAAACCCCCTACACCAGCGCCACCGGCGAACACTTCCTGTTCAACACGCCCGAAAACTGCGCGTTCGTGAAGCGTTTCGCGACGTGGTACAATCAGGGGCTTGTGACGACCCAGACCATCTACGGCAGCTACACCTCCGGTCTGTTCGTCTCCGACTCCGGCATCAAGAGCTACATGTCCATCGGCTCCTCCGCCGGCGCGACGCATCAGCGTCCGACCAAGGGTGCGGACGGCACCTATCCCTTTGAAGTGGGCATCACGACCATCCCGCAGGTGGATGCCAGCAACGCGAAGGTCATTTCTCAGGGCCCGAGCCTGTGCATCTTCAAGAAGTCCAATGCGCAGGAAGTGGCCGCTTCCTGGCTGTTCGTCAAGTACCTGACCACCACGGTGGATTTCCAGGCTGAATTCTCTATGGCGTCCGGCTATGTGCCGGTCATCAAGTCCGTTGCGAACAACGAAGTCTATGCGGAATTCGTTGCGGGCGCGGACGGCGGCGACAACGTGGCGGCGCTGGCGGCGAAGGTCTGCCTGGAGCAGGTTGACGCTTACTACACCTCTCCTGCGTTCCCCGGCTCTTCCGAAGCACGCAGCCGCGTTGGCGAACTGATGGCAGGCTGCATGACGGATGCTGCGGCACTGGGCGACCTGACCAAGCCGGAAAACGATGCGAAGCTGGACGAGCTCATCCAGAAGCGCTTCGACGAAGCTATCACCAAGTGCGAACAGTCCATCGCGGGCTTTGGTATCTAAGGCGCGCAGATGAAAACACTCCGCAATCTATTTTCCCTGCTGCTGACCCTGACGCTGCTGCTCTGCACGGCGTCAGGCGCGGCGGCGGAAACAAATGACGACTTTGTGGACTATGTGGCGCAGCTGAAGCTGAACATGTCCTCCGCAACCGCCAAAACCAGTGCGACCGTCAGGACGCATGTGGACGGCGATACGGTGCATTTCGATGTGCCGGAAAGCGTCTGCGCGGACGGTGTGCTGAAAGCGCGCTTTCTGGCGCTGAACACCCCCGAATCCACCGGCAAGATTGAGGAATACGGCGTTGCCGCGTCGCATTTCACCCAGGAGAAGCTCGCATCGGCAGCGTCCATCATCCTGGAATCCGACTCCGACCACTGGGAGCTTGACTCCACTGGCGGCCGGATGCTGGTCTGGGTGTGGTATCAGCCGTCGGAAGGCGCGGAATACCGCAACCTGAATCTGGAGCTGCTGCAAAACGGCTATGCCCGCGCGTATTCCACCGCGAACAACCAGTACGGCAGCATCTGCTCAAGCGCGCTGGATCAGGCGCGGCAATTCAAGCTGAACCTCTACTCCGGTCAGCCTGACCCCGATTTCTACTACGGCGACGCCATCGAGCTGACCCTGCGCGAACTGCGCTGCCATCCGGAAGCGTACCAGAACAAGAAGGTCGCTTTCAACGGCATCGTCACGCTGGCGCACAACAATTCGGTGTATGTCGAAAGCCTTGACGCGGAGAGCGGCATCGTCTTCGGCATCTCCGTCTACTACGGCTTCACCCTCAGCGGCAAGGGTCTGTCGATTCTCACCCCCGGCAACGAGGTGCGCATCGTCGGTTCGGTGCAGTACTACGCGGCGGGTGACCAGTGGCAGATTTCCGACGTCTCCTACCGCATGATGAAGCCGAAAGACCCCGGCAACATTCAGCTGCTCAGCGAAGGGCACGAGCCGTACTATACCGAGACGACGCTCGCCCAGCTGATGGCGCAGACCCTGCTGACGGACGAAAATGGTGAGGAAGCTGCCTATGCTCATGCGGATTTGGCGCAGAACACAAGCGCCGAGCTGCACAAACTGCATGTGCTGTCCATCAGCCGGGATGACGAAAACAGCCGCGCGTACCTGACCGTCGAACAGGATGGGCAGCAGATGACCGTAATTGCACCGTCATCTTTCGTGACCGATGAGATGGTGGGACAATCCATCACCGTGCGCGGCTTTGTCGAGCATTCGAGCGGCAGCGTCGCTGTGCGTGTCTACGAAACCGGACTCCTTCTCGCAGAATAACACCCCTGACAATCAAGGAAAGGGAGAAAACAATCATGAAGAAATTCCTTGCGATGCTCATGCTGCTGGCGATGTGCTTCAGCTGCGCCGCGATGGCGGAAACCACGGATGAAGATCTGGCAGCTGCCAAGACGTACCTGTTCATGATGTACAAAGATCTGCCGGAAACGACGATGAGCGACTATGAAGTGGTCGGCGTCATCAACATCGGCGGCATCGAATTCCCGATTACATGGACGGCGGACAGCGACACCATCAAGATTGTTCCGCAGGACAACAAGATGGTCACCATTGATGTGGATGAAAAGAATCCCGAAGAAGTGACCTACACCCTGACGGCCACCCTGTCCAATGCAGCTGGCGAAACCTTGAGCGTGTCCTTCGCGCACAAGGTGCCTGCTGCGATGATTCTGGAAGGCATGAGCTACGAAGAAATCGTGGCGGCGGCGTACTCGCTGGAAGCGGGTCTGGCGCTGGAAGACACCCAGCGTCTCTACGGCACGGTGACAAAGATTGACACCCCGTGGAGCGACGAATACAAGAACATTACCGTCACTATTCAGGTGGGTGAACTGGCGGATCAGCCCATCCAGTGCTACCGCCTGTCCGGCGAAGGCGCAGAAAACCTGCAGGTGGGCGACGCGATTACCGTCGAAGGCATCCTGAAGAACTACAAGGGCACCATCGAGTTCGACAAGGGCTGCGTGCTGGTCGGCTACGGCGAAATCGTCAGTCAGAAGGCGATTGTAGACGCGGCTTACGCGCTGGAATCGGGCGTTGCCATGACGGCTCCGACCGCGCTGGTGGGCGAAGTGGTCTCCATTGACTCCGCGTGGAGCGACGAATACCAGAACATCACCGTGACCATCGTCTGCGACGGTCTGACCGAACAGCCCATTCAGTGCTATCGTCTCTCCGGCGAGGGCGCGCAGGCGCTGGAAGTCGGCAGCGTGGTCGGCGTGTACGGCACGATTAAGAACTACAAGGGCACGGTCGAGTTCGACAAGGGCTGCGTGACCGTTCCCGCGGACTCCGTGGCGAGCGTCCGTCTGGCGGTGAGCGCCTACGCGCTGGAAGCGGGTCTGTCCATGAATGACGCTTCCACCATGACCGGCGTCATCACCAGCATCGACACCGCGTGGAGCGACGAGTACAAGAACATCACCGTGACCATCGTTCCCGGCGGTCTGACCGACTACGCGGTGCAGTGCTACCGCCTGTCCGGCGAAGGCGCGGAAACGCTGGCGGTCGGTGATACCATTACCGTGAGCGGCACGATTAAGAACTACAAGGGCACGATCGAATTCGACAGGGGCTGCACGCTGGACGCTGTGGTCAAGGCGGAGTAATCGTTTCCTAACAGGGGGAATCCTGCATCAGCGGGACTCCCCTTTTTCTGTATGCAAAACGCCGTGCTTCCGTTCTTGGAAACACGGCGTTTGATATTATGCTTCGTAGCCCAGTGTCTTCATGAACCGCTGGAAGCCCGCCAATCCAGCTTCATCGCGCTTGTAGACGCCCGCGTCCGCCAGCACCTGCGCGCACACCAGCGCCACTTCCTGCCGCAGGATGGCTTCCGCTTCCGCCGACGTTTGGACAAGTCCGTGCCGCGCGACAACTTCCGTCAGCCAGTCGTAATGCTTCGCGCACGGGTCGCTGTCCGCCGGACGCACCAGCGGCTTCTCGCCCGTCAGGTAGCCATTCAGTGCCGCTAACTCCGTCTTCAAGCGTCCCGGCAGGATGAACAGCCCCATCACCTCAATCAGCCCGATGTTCTCCTTCTTGATGTGATGCAGCGGCGCATGAGGATGGAAGATGCCCAGCGGGTGCTCCTCACTCGTGCGGTTGTTGCGCAGAACGAGATTCAGGCGGTACTGCTCCCCTTCTTTGCGCAGAATCGGCGTAATGGTGTTATGGGGCGTTCCGTCCGTTTCCGCGAAAATACCGCACGCTTCGTCGCTATACCCGCGCCACGCGTCCAGAATCCGGCTGGCTTCGGCAATTAGCGTCTGTTCGTCCGTGCCGCTGAGCTGAATGGTGGACATCGGCCAATCAAGCAGCGCCGCCGAAACGCCCGGCACCGGAGACTTCAGCTGGCAGCGAACTTTCGCATCGTCCATCGGGAAATGATAGCGTCCGCCCTGAAAATGGTCGTGATTGAGGATTGACCCGCCGACTATCGGCAAATCCGCATTCGAGCCGAGCATATAATGCGGGAACTGCTGCACGAAGTCGAACAGGCGATCGAATGTGCCGCGGGAAATGCGCATCGGCACATGCTGGCTGTTCAGCACGATGCAGTGCTCCGGGTAATACGCATACGGCGAATACTGCAGATACCACGTCTGCCCCGCGAGCGACAGCGGCACCATGCGGTGATTCTGCCGCGCCGGGAAGTTGCTGCGACCGCGGTAGCCGGGATTCTCCACGCACAGCATACACTTCGGATAGCCGACGCTGGGCGCATTCTTCAGCTTCGCGATCTCCTTAGGATCTTTCTCCGGCTTGGAGAGGTTGATGGTGATTTCCAGCCGTCCCGCCGGCGTATCGGCAAAATAACGGACGTTTTGCGCAATTGCATCAACCTTGATGTAATCGCACGCGCGACACATCTGGTAGAAATCCTCCGTCGCCTGCTCAGGATGATTCTGCGCAACGCACTGCTGGAAGTGCGCGCGTACTTCCTTTGGCGACGGCGTCAGCAGACCCATCAGGCGCGCACTGAAGAGGTCGCGCGCATACGTCATATCCTCGATGATGCCTTTTTCGACCGCCAAATCGCACAGCGTCCGCAGAAGCGCCGTCGCGGTCGGCGGCACGTCCGCCATCGGCACAATATCGCCGGCGGGGGCATCAAGTTGAAACGCATCGAGCAGCAGGTTGCGGAAGTACGGCATATCCACCGTTTCTATCAGCCCTTTTGCCGATGCGTAAATCAGCAGATTTTCAATTGCCTGTGTTGTATTTTCTTCCCAAGACATCATCAACAGCCCTTTCTGTATTCATCGCTCTGGCCTGGTTCATTCTTATTATAGCGGAAAACAGCTTTTCTGTCAATCAGACCGGCAAAAGACTTGACAGAAAGGCAAAAAGACAGTAGGATAAATCATATGATTTCCCATTGATTTTCAGGAGGCAGCTTCATGAACGATCGCGAGGAAGGCAAGGGAATGCGGCTTCTGCGCAAGGGCAAACGTGGCCTGATTCAGGCGATTTTCAGTCGTCTGGGGCTGATTGTGCTGCTATTTTTGCTGCAGCTGGCGCTTCTGCTGGGGCTGTTCAGCGCGGCAGCAGAGTTTTTGCCGCACTTCTTCGGCGGAACGATTGTGTTCAACGCCATTATCGTCATTTATCTGCTCAACAGCGAAGGCGACCCGACCGCGAAGTTGACGTGGCTGGTGTTTTTCAGCGTTGCGCCGGTGTTCGGGGCATTGTTCTATTTATACACCAAGAGTGACATAGGGCATCGGCTTTTGCGCGAACGGACGACACAGCTGATTCGCGAGGGGCGCAGCGACCTCCGCGCGCACGCCAGCGCCCAGCAGCATTTGGAAGAGCGCGACCCGCAGATTGCGCGCATGGCAAGCTACATCGCGAAAAGCGGCTGCTATCCTGTTTGGGAGCACACCGCTGTGACGTACTTTCCGCTGGGCGAGGACAAATTCGCCGCGTTGCTGCCCGCGCTTCGACAGGCGAAGCATTTCATCTTTCTGGAGTACTTTATCGTGGAAGAAGGCGAAATGTGGGGGCAGGTGCTGAGTATTCTGGTGGAAAAAGTGAAGCAGGGCGTGGAGGTGCGCGTGCTGGTGGACGGCACATGCGAGTTCACGCACCTGACGCACGATTATCCCCGCCGGATGCAGGAACTGGGCATCAAGTGCAAGATGTTCGCGCCCGTCCGTCCGTTCGTCTCGACGCACTACAACTACCGCGACCACCGCAAAATCGCCGTGATTGACGGGCAGGTGGCGTTCACGGGCGGTGTGAATCTGGCGGACGAGTACATCAACCGCGTCGTGCGCTTCGGGCACTGGAAGGACACCGCGGTGATGCTGCGCGGCGAGGCGGTGCGCAGCTTTACGCTGATGTTCCTGAATATGTGGGCAATTGACGAGCACACGATGGAGTCGTCGCGCTTTCTGGCGTATCCGACAAAGCCCGTCATGGACGCGCCGGGGTTCGTGCTGCCCTACTCGGATTCTCCGGTCGATGGCAACAAGGTCGGCGAGCAGGTGTATATCGACATTCTCTCCCGCGCGCGGCGATACGTCCACATCATGACGCCCTACCTCATCATCGACCACAACATGGAGACGGCGCTGCAATACGCGGCGGAGCGCGGCGTGGACGTCCACCTGATTCTCCCCGGTATCCCCGACAAGAAGTACGCCTTCGCGCTGGCGCACACGCATTACGCTTCGCTGATGAAAGCAGGCGTCAAAATCAGCGAATATACCCCCGGCTTCGTCCACGCAAAAGTGTTCGTCGCGGATGACCGAGAGGCCGTCGTGGGCACGATTAACCTCGATTACCGCAGTTTGTACCACCACTTTGAGTGCGCGGCGTACATGCTGGATGTGCCGTGCATTGCGGACATTGAGGCAGATTTTCAGCATACACTGAAGCAGTGCCGCCGCATGACACCTGAGCGCCTGAAAAACGACAAGCTTTCGATGAAGGTTGCTGGTGCGCTTCTCAAGGCGATTGCGCCGCTGATGTGATTACAGCCGCGCCTCTTCCGCCTGACCGGAACGGCAGACGACCGACAGCGTCAGGCAGACCGTCCCCGGCATGGCGTACCATGCGCTGCCAGTGAGGATATAGAGTATCAGCATGAACAGCCCGTAGCCCCAGTAGCGTGGTGCTTTTTCCCGCTGCGTCATGATGGACAGCAGGCTGCCGCGCTGCGGCGTTCTCCGTTTTCGCTGTCCCAGCGCCACCAATTGTGCATCCGTCGCGGGGGAAAGCCGCCCCGCCAGCGCCAGCAGCGTCTCTCGGCGGATGACGCGGATGGGCGTCGGCATCTGCTCGGCGCGTGCAATCACCCGCGGCGGCGCTTTTCCCAGCACGCACAGGACGACTCGATTCGCCTGCTGCCGCTGCATCGCCCGGTGCGCCTCTACCAGCTGCCCGATGGACAGTTCCCCTTCCGGCGGCATCCGAACGCACTGCACCAGCAGCGTTTCCGCGCCGCCTGACGGCTTTTCCTGTCCACACAGCGCGCCGTCTGCCGTGATGCGCTGCATCCGGAGCGGCCACTTTTCCTCCAGCAGCAGCGCCGCCTGAAAGTGGGCTTCCTTCGCCTCCGAAAGCAGCATTTTCTCCAGCAGCAGTTCGCCACCGATGCGGCAGCGGAGCGCCGTTTCGCGCCGCACCAATGTCGTCTGACGATAAAGGCGGCGCAGCAGCAGCAGCAGCGTACCCAGTGCAATGCCCGCCAGCAGCGCAGGGAGGTTCAATCCCCAGAGGAACACAAACCAGCCGATGCCCAGCGCCATCAGCAGCACACCGCGCCCCACGCTGTCCAGCAGCTCCGCCAGCAGGTTGCGCTTGAATCCCGTTTCCATCGCTTCTCCGCCTTTACAATTCCCGAAATTTCGGGTATAATAGGAATGTACACTTGCACAAGCAGGAGGATTGCCATCACATGGCAAAAGAACGCATTGGTATTTTAGGCGGCACGTTCGACCCGATTCATGAGGGGCACATCCATATGGCGCTTTCCGCCATGCAGGGTGCGCATCTTGACCGCGTGCTGGTACTCCCGACGGGCAATCCGCCGCACAAGATAGGCATCACCCCTGCGGAAGACCGCTGGCGCATGGTCTGCTGCGCCTGTGCGCTGCATGACGGGTTGACGCCGTGCCGCGCGGAAATCGACCGCGAAGGCGTTATCTATACGGTAGATACGCTGTCCATTTTGCATCAGGATTATCCCAAGGCAGAGCTTTTTTACCTGATTGGTACGGACACGCTGATGGAGCTGCACACATGGCGGAATTTTGAGCAGGTATTGTCGCTGTGCACCTTCGTTATCTGCCCGCGCCCGACCAGCGTGTCGCCCAAGGTGCTGGCAGACGAGCAGCGGCGGCTGATTGCGCTTGGCGGGCGCTTCGTGGCGCTTGACGCGGACGTGGTGGATGTGTCTTCCACGGAACTGCGGCAGGCGCTTCAGGATGGTCAGGCAACGCCGCATTGCAGCGTACCCGTGCGGGAATACTGCAAGGTGCGCGGGCTGTACGGGCTGTCGCCGCGCGTCCCGCAAGGCGACAAGTGGCTTGACCGCCTCTTCGCCGACCTGAATCAGCACCGGTTTATGCATTCGCTGGCAGTGGCGCACACGGCGCGGCAATTGGCGATTGCGCACCATCTTGACCCGGTCAAGGCGGAAGCCGCCGGACTTCTGCACGACTGCGCGAAGTGTCTGCCGCTCAGTGCCATGCAGCAGCTTTGCCGTGACCATCAGCTGACGGTTGATCCGGACATTCTGCAAAGCGGCGCACTGCTCCACTCCGTCGCCGGGGCGTGTCAGGCGCAGGATGTTTACGGCATCACTGACCCGGAGCTTCTCTCTGCCATCACCAACCACACCAGCGGCCGCCCCGGCATGAGCAAGCTGGACATGGTCATCTGGCTGGCGGACAAGATTGAGCCGACCCGCGCATCCTATCCGCTGCTTGACAAAGTGCGGATGCTGGCGGGCTTTTCGCTGGAAAAGGCGCTGCTAACCAGTCTGGAAGGATCAGCGAACTATCTGCGCAGCAGCGGGAAAACCGTGCATCCGCTGACGCTGCAAACCATTGCGTGGCTGAAAACGCTTCCCGAAACCAAGTGAATTATCAGAAGGAGAAATATTATGCAGAATCTTCAGCTCGTGCAGGAAGCTGCACAGGAACTCTACAAGAACAAAGCCGGTCAGATTGTCGCGCTGGACGTGCAGGGCATGACCGTTATTTGCGACTATATGCTGATTGCGGCCGGGCGCACGGTCAATCAGGTGAAGGCGCTGGCAGACGATGTGGATGAGCACATGGCGGAGCTGGGCGTGCCGATTCGGCGCCGCGAGGGGCAGAACGAAGGCCGCTGGATTATCCTCGACTACGGCTTCATGCTCGTGCACATCTTCCACACCGAGGAGTACGAGTATTACAACCTCGAACGCCTGTGGACGGATGGCAGCAACCGCCTTGTGCTGCCGTTTGACCAGACGGATTTGTAATCAGCCAAAGAAACATCGGGCAGTGTGCGTTGCGCGTTCACTGCCCGATGTTTTTGTTTACGGATAATTGCGGATTGTCCTTGCCTTTTCCATCGCATCCTCCTTCGCGGAAAGCGGCGACAGGATGTAGGCGTAGTCGTAATCCCGCGTCAGCGGCGTCAGGTACGGCTCATGCACGATGATGCGATACCACGAGTTGTCGCCGCCCAGCCCAATCTGCACGGCGTTCAGGCGCAGAATGACGTTCTCCGTCGCCTTCAGCTGGTACGGGTGCTTTGCCTGCGTGAGCGCTTCTGGTGTGTAGTGCAGCGCACTCGCTTCCATCGGCGCATTATCCGCCGCAGCCAGCAGGCCCTCGCCCGTCTCGTCCGTCAGCGCAATCCAGCGCACGCCCGTCCGATTGCCCGTTTCTGATGGCTCCATGTACGGGAAGAAATTGTCCGTTACAGTCGTTTCATAGCATCCGACTTTCGTGCCGCTGTGCCGGTCGGTGTAGTTTTCTTCTGGTCCGCAGCCGAAATAGGTCATCCGCTCATACGCCTTGGGAAGCGTCATCTGCATCCCGACGACGGGGATGTAAATCAGCTGCTGATGCTCCGGCGCGGATAGGTGCATCTGCACGCGAATGCTGCCGTCGCCATAGAAACGGTATTCCAGCGAAACCAGCATGTTTTCCAGCGCCGGATAGCAGCCGTCGAATATCACGCGAACCGGGTTTTCGTCCGCATACAGCGCCCTGTTCGTGACGACATACATTCCCGGCTCTTTCCATGCCGCATTCATATGCCCCAATCCGGATCCAAACGCGCGGTCATTATCCGTCGCGGCACGGTAGAAACTCCCCTTCGGTCCTTCCCCGGGTACAATCAGCGCATGGAACGTGCCGTCCGCACCCAAGGCTTCATAGCGCGTCAGCTGCGCCGTTTCCAGATTCAGCGCCGTGCGGAACTGCTCGCCGCTGATGGACAGCACATTGCCATCCTGCGTCACAGTCATGGCAGCATCCGGCATAGCCGACATTAACTCGTTGTCGTTCCGCATGGCGAACTGTTCGTAAGCCACCACATGCCCCGCGTTCAGCAAGCCGTCCTGCGCTTTCAGCGCAACCGTCAGATTCAGGAAGTACTCTTTGCCTGCCTCTTTCGCGATGGTCGGCAGATTCAGTGTGACTACACGCTCGCCCGGCTGATTTGTCCGCGCATCAACATTCGCCACGCACACCGCGTCCGCCGGAAGTACACCTTCCGCCACAACGTCCGCATCTGCCGTGATGTTCCACCTGAATTCGTACTTTTCCGCCACATCAGTGAATAAGAAGTAGTTCTTCATTCGCACCGTCGCGTGGTCTTCGTCAAACGCATCGAATTTCAGCTGACTGTACTGATAGCGAACTTCCGCCATTTCCGGCTGAAGCGTGCGGTCAGGCAGCAGAAGCCCATTCGCACAGAAATTGTCGTCATGTACGCGCTCGCCGAAGTCGCCGCCGTAGCCGAAATAGCGCGTTCCATCCTCGGCGGTCTGGTAAATCGACTGGTCGATGAAGTCCCAGATGAACCCGCCCTGCAAGCTGCGGTAGGTGTCAAACGCCGCCTGATATTCGTCCATGTTGCCCATTGCGTTACCCATCGCGTGTTCATATTCGCACTCGATGTAGGGCGTGTCGTGCCCCGCCTCAGCGTAGGCAATCATCTGCTCGACCGTTTCGTACATGCCGGAATAGACGTCGATGCCCGTCGCAAAGTTATCGCGCGCCTGCTCGTAGTGCCACGGGCGCGTCGGATCGTAGGCGTGCAGGACGTGCGTCTCGCCCATCTGATTGACATACGGCTGCACCAGAATCGTCCGCAGAATCTCCGGGTTTTTGCACTCGTTGCCCAGCGACCACATGATGACACTCGCATGATTGCGGTCGCGATTCACCATGTTGTACTCGCGGTCAATAATCGCGTTCGACATATACTCTGTGATGCGCGCGTTCTCGTAAATCATGTTGGAATGGACTTCGAGATTCGCCTCATCGACGACGTAAATGCCGTATTTGTCGCACAGATAATACCAGTACTGACTGTTCGGGTAATGCGACGTGCGCACGGCGTTGATGTTGTTCTCCTTCATGATGCGGATGTCTGTCTCCATGACCTCGCGCGTCACGGCGTACCCGTATTCGGGGTGCGTCTCGTGGCGGTTGACGCCGCGCAGGGAAATCGGCTGCCCGTTGATGCGGATGAGGTCGGCGTCGCCCGTGCTGCCCTCAAACCAGCCGCTTGCATTCGTCTTGTAGGTCATTTTGCGGAAGCCTACCTGACAGCTTTCATAGACCGTTTCCTCGCCGCTCTTCTCCGCCAGCACCAGCGTGTAGAGATACGGGTCTTCGGCACTCCACTTGCGCGGGGTTTTGACAACGCCGCTCAGGGTGACGCTCTGCGCTTCGCCTGCGGAAAGTATCGCGTGCGCTGCATCCACCGTCCATGCGACCGGCTGCCCGTCCGCATCGTAAAGCTGCGCCGAGACGGAAATCTCGCCGTCTGCATCGCCGCGGTTTTCCAGCATCAGCGTCACGGAGAACGTGCTGTCCGCGAAATCCGCGTCAAAGTCGGTCACAAGGCTGTAATCGCGCACGAACGTCTGCGGCGTTGCGTAGAGGTACACGTCGCGGAAAATGCCGCTCAAATCGAAATAATCCTGATCCTCCAGCCATGAGCCGTCGCACCAGCGGTAGACCTTGACTGCCAGCGTGTTTTCTTCGCCATAACGGATGTAATCAGTCACGTCGAACGTATCCGCCGTGAAGGAATCCTCCGCGTAGCCGACCTGCGTGCCGTTCACCCAGAGGTAGAAAGCCGCATCGACGCCCTCAAACGTCAAGAAAATGCGTTCGCCTGACCAGCTCTCCGGCAGCGTGAACGTTCGGCGATACAGCCCGATGGGGTTGTACGTTGTTGGCGCCATCGGCAAATCCGCCGGATAGCCGATTTTGTTGCCGAAATTGCGCGCGAACTTCTGCGTCGTGTTGGTGTAAATCGGATGATCGTAGCCCTGCGTCTGCCATACGCTCGGCACAAAGATATTCGCCCAGTCCGAAGCATCGAAATCTGGTTGATAGAAGTTCACGCAGCCGCCACGGTCAAATTCTGACGGAGAGTCGAAGAGTCGGAACGTCCAGTTCGTCTGGCTGAGCAGCAGATAGCGCCCGCTGTTTTCCTTGCGGTAGTTGACTGCGCCGTCTATCGCTTGTTCGGGCGTGTCATAGGGAACGGAATCCGTGCGCGGGGCTTCCCGCCCAATCTGCACGATGTCGCAATTGCGATTCGGCGCGTCGCCATCCGTGTCGCCATTCCACTCCTTGCCTGTCCAGAAAACACCCGGTGTGCTCCATGCGCAATCGGTAAAAGTCGGCAGCGTGTGGGAAGCTGCTTTGAGCATATCCGCCCGACTGCCCGTAAAGGTACACTGCGTCACAAGCATATCTGTCTGCGTCCCCTCGACTTCCAGATGTGCCTTCGTTTCGCCGGAGAAGCGGCAGTTCCGAATCGTCGCGCCGCGCCCATTGCCAAGGTACATGTTCGCGCTGGCGTTGTCCGAAAAATCGCAGTTCCCGATGGTCGTGTCGTGCGAATCGTAGTAGATGACACCTGTCCAGCCGTCCGCCACCGTCGTATCGGTGCAGACGCAGCTGGATTTGAGGATGCGCAAGCCCGTCACACGCGACTGCCGCACGTCGCAGGCAGTAATTGTCGCGTTCGGCTCGTTTTGCAGGTAGATGCCGTCGGCGTTATCAGAGAAAGTGCAGTTCTCGATGCGGTTGCCGTTCCCGACCGCGCCAAAATAGCCGAAGCCGCAGCCTTGCACATGCGAATCCTGCAAAGTGCAGTCCGTGCAGTGGGTAAAAAACACGCCTTGGTCGCAGTTCAGCGCAAGACTGTCCGTGACGACGACATTCTGGCTGCCGCGGATGTCAATGCCGTGGTTCGTCTGCTCAACGTGAACATTGCGCAGCACCGCACCCTGCACGAAAACGAGGTATGTACCGAAAATGCCGCAGCGGTCAGCCGAAACGTTCTCCAACGTCACATTTCTGCTCCGCGCGATTTCCAGCCCCATGCTGCTGTCAGAGACGTCGATGTCCCGCACCGTCAGATTATCGCATTCCACAGCAATCAAACCGCCCGCATCCGTCGGAACAGTCAGGTTGTCCTGTCCTACGAAGTAGTAATACGGCCTTCCGTTGATGGTGCAGTCCGCAATCTCGTGCGTCGAGAAGTATTCGGGATCTTCCCCGGCTTCGCACATGCCCGTCAGCACCGTTTTGCCAGCGCTCTTGTCGCTCAGCGGGTCACCCGCGATGCAGATGCCTACCTGACGGAACGTGCAGCGGCGAATCGCGCACTCCTTCATGCCGCGCAGCCAAATCGCCGTAGAGGACGTGCGGCATTCCTTGTCGCCCAGTACAAACGTGCACTCCTCAATCGTCAGCTTTCGGCTCACATCCGCGACGATGCCCCACTTGCGCACCTGAAAGCGGATGTTCCGCAGCGTCACGCCGTCCGCCGTCACGCTGACCATCGTCTTGAAACGCGGAGAATCCAGCACAGCGCCGTCCTCGCCCTCGATGGTGACTGCATGGTCAAGGACAATCGGGAATGTCTCCTGCTCGCCGTACACGCCCGTGCGCAAAAGAATCGTGTCGCCCGTGGAGGACGCTGCAGCTGCTTCCGTGAGCGTCTGGAAGTCCCCCGTGCCGTCTACGGCAACGACGTATGTTTCCGCCTGAGCAAAGCCCGCGCAGAGTCCGAGAATCAACAGCAGCCCGATGAGCCATTTTCGCACGATGGAATCCTCCTTATGGCGATAGAAAACGATTGGTTGCTTACGGAGTGAAAAAAAGACGGGACGCAGTGTGCGCCCCGTCCGTACCTCATGATGAGGCTTTTTGTTCTGCTTACTCGAACACCAGATTGCCCCACAGGCTGGGATTGGTGTTGATTTCAAGCGTACCCGTCCAAGCCATCTGCGGGATGTACTCCGTGCCGGGGCAGGGATAGGAAATGTCGGTGACCGCCACGTTGAACTTCACCACGTCGCCGGACTGCGGCTTATAGACCGCAATCTTGTTGTTCGCGAAATTCGCCCACGCAATCTTGACTTCAAAGATGAAGCCCGTGGAGGTTGCCTGCGTCGCGCGCTCGTAGCCTTCGGTCAGCACGTCTTCGCCGCCGTCGATCCCCTTGCTGATGAAGCGCTGACGATATTCCTTGGCGACCATCGTGCGGTCAAACGCGGTATCGAAGTAGTTGTTGTCGCAGATGAGGAACAGCAGGAAGTCGTTGGTGTGGTATTCCGTGCGGTTCGGGTCATCCGTGGGATCGGTGGAGATGAAGACCTTCAGGTTGTCTTCGCCATCCAGCGGCAGCATCTCGATAGCGCCGTAGGGCGTATCTTCGGTCACGTCGAAGGCAAGATACAGGTTCTCTTCGTCATACGCAGCGTAGACCTTTGCGGACAGGTCATTCGGCCCCTGCCAGAAGCTGAGGTCGCGGATAATCTGGGACGCATCTTCCAGCACCGCCGGAGAGGACAAGTCCCAATCGCTCAAGTCGCCGTCAATCGTGATGGCGTTCGCCTTGTGCGCCGTAATGGTGGGCTTCTCTTCTTCCGCCATCGCCGCGGAGGACATCGTCACCAGTGCCATCATCATGGCCAGGAAAGCAACTAACTTCTTCTTCACGTTCACACAACTCCTTTGTCGGTTTGGTTGACACCTACTGCAAGCCTGTTTCAGCTTTCAATGGTATTGTACAACGATTTTTCTGCCTGTGCAATGGAATTTTCAGCATTTGAATTTGGAATATCCAGCACAAACCTATTTGCTGAACGAAAAAGTGGAGGCGAGCCGAAGCCCGCCCCCAGAGGAGGAATGAGGATGGATTACTCAGCAATGGTGATGGTACCAGACTGCGTGCCGACGGTGATGGTGTGTTCACCGGGCGTCGCGATGGTCACGGGGATTTCAACCACGCGCCAAGAACCGCCACAGACCGTGTAGAGCTTTTCAGCCACCACTTCGTCGCCGTCCTTGACCTGAACGTAGGTCAGATCGTCCGCGCCATTGTTGCGCAGCAGGCAGTAGACCATGAATTCTTCGCCAGCCTTGGCGGACACAGTACCCACAACGCTCTTGACGGTCTGACCGCGGCTGTTGGTGGTTTCCTGCTCTTCGTACACGGACGGGAGAATCAGGCAGGAGTACTGGAAGTCGCCCTTCTGGCCATAGCGCATGGAGTAGTTGTAGACCACCAGCGGATCACCGAAGTTGTTCGGGGAAGCGTGGTTCGGGTCGTCTTCCATCAGCGCCTGAACCAGCAGACGGACGTAGTTGGAAGCGCCCTGATCGCCCGCAAGATCCTTCCACTGAGCCGCGTCGCTCCAGCTGTCGCGAGCCTGTTCCTTCTGGATGATGCCTTCAGGCTGACGTTCGCCGAAGATCAGGTCAGCATAAATCCAAGGTTCGGTGCCGTAGATGAAGCCCGCTTCGCCGGAGCCATGGTCAGGCTTCTGGCTGTACGGAATGTACATCACAGCGTTCGCGTTCTTGAGTTCGTATTCCGTCACCTTGTTGACCATGGTCAGGATGATGGGCTTGCCAGCGTCCTGCGCGTCTTCCACGAACAGTTCGGCCGCGTCGTCAACAGAGTTGAAGTAGCCAATCGCAACATCCGCATCTTCGAGGTTTTCCACGACGGTGCCGAAGTTGTTCAGGTAGGTCTTATAGTGATCAAGCGTATCAGAAGCAGAGGCTTCGATATAAACCTTGGTGCCCTTCGCCAGCGGCAGCAGGCCGTTGTCGTTCTTCACCAGCACAGCGGACTTCGCCTGCAGCTTTTCAGCCAGCTCGACTTCTTCCGCAGTACGCGCAGCGCGCAGGTCTTCGTTGGTGTGGATTGCAGTGCGGTTCGCGATCCATTCGGGGCTCGCGACGACAGCCAGCGCCTCGTCCATCACGCGGTAGGGATTCTCGAACAAACCCTTTTCAAACTTGAACTTCAGGATGCGCGCGGCAGAGCGGTCAACCCACTGCTTCTCCACGTCGCCTTCCTTCAGGCCATTCACGATGCAGTCCGGCCAGTTCCACATGGTGTTTTCGCTGATTTCTTCGCCATGCTTGATGCCGCCAGCGCCGAACATGTCGGTACCGTTCTTCAGGGCTTCGTTGTACAGCCAACGGCCCGTCTGCTCGGACAGTTCAACGCCCTCGTTGGTGACGCCGGAAACCTGCTGACGCATACCCAGCGCCCACCAGTCGGTCACGACGATGCCGTCGAAGCCGAGGGTATCACGCAGGTAGCTCATGGTCACGGAGTCCCACTTGACGTCAGTGGTATTGGTGATGCCCGTGCCGCCGCAGTTGGTCATGACCCATTCATTGCCGCCAGCCAGCGCAGCCTTCCAGCCGACCATCCAGTTGTCGAAGTTCTGCGCCACAGAGCGGGCTTTGCCGAAGTTGGAGTCGCCGCCGCGGCCGATCCAGTGCTTAACGCAAGACGCGAATCCGGCGTCTTCCATGCCCTTAACTTCCTGATAAACGATGTTCGCGATGTGTTCGGGATTCTCGCCGTACTGCGCGCCGATTTCGTTCGCGTAGGGCTCGAAAGTGACGTGGATGCCGACCGCAACCATCGCCTTGCCGTAGATGTTGGAGAGCTTGTACGCCAGTTCGGGGTCATTGGCGGTGCCGTAAGCGATGTGCGCCTTGTCGATGTAGCCGCCCCAAGCGTTGAACTCACGGTCAGAGGTGAAAATCATCGGGACGCCCAGGCGTTCCTTTTCCGCCGCAGCCTGCAGGTTGTTCAGCGTGCTGACGACGTTGTCCGGCGTGCCGTTCAGGTTGAACAGCATACAGGTCAGGTTGAAATCCGGAATCAGGGAGCGCGCTGTTTCGAGATTCGCGCTGACGCAGAACAGCAGACCCGCTTCTTCTTCGGGGGTCATCTGGCTGATCAGGTCATTCACGCGGGTTTCGGTGTCCAGACGCCAGTCCTCGTAGGGATCAAGCTTTCCGTTCTTGTTCATGTCCTTGAACTTGTAGCCGTCCACTTCCAGAATCGGGGTGACGCCCTCGATGTAAGTCAAGCGGGGCTGTTCGCCATTGGCTTCAATCAGGGAGAACTCGCACGGCTTCGCCAGCAGTTCCGCTTCTGTCGGGCCTTGCTGCGCTTCTTCTGCCAAGCCAGCCATTGAACCCAGCATCATCGTCAATGCGACCAACAGGGATAACTTTTTCTTCATGAAAATACTCCTTTCCTTTCCAAGAAACCTTTTACGCTTTGTCGGCAAGATCCCTGCTTCCTGATTGCTGCCCTCCCTCTCTTTGTCAGGGTTCCTTGCGCCGACCTCTTGATTATCATTATAATCAGAACCACAAAAAGGGTAAAGGGAAAATCCAGTCCGTTCATTTGGAATATTCAGCACAGACACGTTTCTCCCCATTTTCTACGGATTTGGCAGTTTTTCTTCCGTATTATCAATGCGGAGAAAAAGCAATTATCCTATTTGGTTATTCGCAGAATCATCGTCCGGTTTTCCCAGCAAGCGGGACGGATGCAAGTCAAGCAGGAAATCCAGTCTTTTTTCCTGCAATATTCCGCATACGTCAACCCTGTTCGGTCATCCGCTTCCGCAGCGTCTGGCGATCGATTTTCATGTTCGCCGTATGCGGCAGCTCCGGCAGCAGGACGATTTTGTCCGGCAGCATATAGCGCGCCAACTTCGTTTTCAGCACATCCATGAGCGCCTTTTCCGTCAAATTGCCCGCAGCAAACGCCCACAGCACATCCTGTTCCTTGTCAAGCAGACAGCACGCTTCCAGACAGCCGGGGATGCTCCGCAGCGCCGCTTCGACTTCTCCCAGCTCCATGCGGTAACCATGATGCTTGACCATGCTGTCCTTGCGTCCCAGCACGTTCAGCCGTCCCTGCGCGTCGAGGAAGCCGTAGTCGCCCGAACGGAACCAGACACCCGGCTCCTGCCCCAGCGGGTCAGCAACATAGACCGCGCGGCTCCGCTCTTCGTCGCGATAATACACCTGCGACACCATCGGCGACGAGACGTACATCTCCCCTGCTTCGCCCGGTGCGGCAACTTGCCCATCATCGGTCATGAAGCGGATTTTCACCGTCGGGAACGGCTTTCCGACCGGAATCAGCTGTCCCGCCTCGTAATTGCCCTCGACTTTCCCGACAGACACGCTGAACATCTCCGTGCTGCCGTAGAAATTCCACGCATGACCCTTCGGCGCGGCGTTCATCCAGACGGCTAACTGCGCCCACGGCATCACTTCGCCGGACATAATCATGTATTCAAGCTCCGGCAGGCAGTTTTCCGTCAGCACGCCGCTGTTTGCCACCTGCACGAAGCTCGATGGCGTCATCGTCAGCTCCGTGATGCCCTTCTGCCGCAGGTAATTCACCAGCGTTTTCGGGAACGACAGCGCCGTCGCGGGAATCATGCACGCCTTGGCGCCAAGCAGCGCGGGCGGGAAAATGTCAATAATCGAATTGGCGTAGAAAAACGGCGACTGATTGCCGAAAACAGTGTTCTCGGTGAATTGATAGCGTTCAATCGTCTCTTCGGTGTACGCCATAAGCGACCCCTGCGTATGCGCGACGCCCTTCGGAATGCCCGTCGAGCCGCTGGTGTAAAGAATCGCGGCAAGGTGGTCCGGCGTTACGGTCTGCCGGATTTGTGCCAGCTTATCCGCGTCCACGGGCGACTGCGCCGCGTCCGACCATAGCACGCTTTCGCACCCATCCGGGCAGACAGCTTCCGCTTTCGCACGGCTTTCTTCATCATAGACAATCGCCGTTGGCTGCAAATTCTGCATGATGAGCTTCAGGCGCTCCGGCGGCAGCATCGGGTCAAGCGGCGCATAAAAGCACCCCGCCGCCCACACGCCGAAGAATACCTTCACGCATTCGGCGCTGCGCGGGTTCATCAGCACTGCAACCGGCGTATTCCGCGCGCACCGGCTGCTCAGCGAAGATGCAATCCGCTGCGCCGCGTCCCACCACTGCCCGAACGTGAACGATGCCGAGGCATCCCACGCCAAACGCTCCGGGCAGCGCTTTGCGGTGTTCTCCAAATAGTCAAGAACGCTTCGTTTCATCGTTATTTTTCCTCCGTTTCATTGCGAATCATGTTTGCCATTTCCGGATACGCCGCTTGCCATTCTTCCAGACAGCGCTGCCATGAATCGTACTGCGGATCGCCGCGGTGGTCTGTCAAGTCGTAATTTTCTTCCAGATATTTGCCGATTCGCAGCGACAGCTTGATGCTGCCCTTCACATTGAGGTGCTGCCAATCCGCGAAATCGCTGCTGTACCGAATGCCGAAGCGCCCCTTCGGATTGTTGAAATTCAGCAGCGGAATGCCGCGTTCCTCCGCCATCTTCCGCAGCGTGCAGATATACATATGATCATTTTCGTAATCCGGGCTTGGATACGAAATCAGGATGATTTGAATGCCCTGCGCTTCGCAGAGATCGCAGATGCGCTCGAAGTATTCTGCCTCACGCCCGTTAATTTTCTTGCCCGTCTCCGTCCAGAAGAACGTTGGCTTCGTGTGATGCTCCATCTTGTCGCATTCGATGAAGCCTTTCCAGTCCACACTGCGTCCGCCCGTCCAGCCGGGAAACGCGAAATTCTCCGCCGTCAGTGACTTCCAGTTCTCATGCACCTGCGGATAGCCCAGCAGGAAGTCCAGCGGCTGCTGACCGCCTGCGGCAATCGCGTTTGCGCGGCGAATCGGGTTCAAAATGCCGGATGTGGAGAGAATCGTGCGCCCGCGCCGGGTCGTATCGTCGGGGTACGTTGCAGCTTTCGTATCCAGCAGAAGGATTTTCGGGTGCTGTGTTGTCAGCGCCTGCTCCAAGTAGTAGTAGGTATGCCAATACTGCTGTTCCGCGCTCGCAAGATCATACACGCTGAAGCCCCAGTTCGCCCACAGTACGTTCGTATTCACTGCAGCATACGTCGTGCTTGTGCCGACCGCCAGCACGTCAATGGTGTTGCGCGGCTGAAGGGGCAGATTCATCATGCTGCCCGGCCCGTAGTCGTATTTCGGCGTCAGCACATACAGCACAGCGCACGAAATCAGCGTGAAAATCAGCCCAAACGCCAGTATTCGGAGGAAAAATGCTGCATTCTCGCGTCGGCGGCTGACCGCTTCATCTGTCATTGTCTTTCCCTCCTTTTCAGAATCCCGCGTACAGGAATGCCGCGCGGTCGAATCCAGCGCCGTAACAGCCGAAGATAAGCGTCAGGAACATCAGCCCCATCAGCAGCGTCCAGCGCACATACAGCGGCGAAACCGCCAGCTTCTTGCGCAAATCCGGCTGTTTTTCACAGAGGATGTCCACCAGGAGCATCAGCAGCACCGCGATAATTGCCACAGCGCCGTCCTGCATTCCAAGCGGGAAATTACGCGTCATACCCGCGCCGAAATCGGTGAAGATACGCCCCATCATGCCAAACGCCATGCCCGGCGACGTCGTGCAGGCAAAAAACTGCGCCAGCAGAACCGCTGCCATCGTCCGCAGCCAGCCGAACGCCTTCATAAGCGCCACACCGCCCCGATGTGCCGTCACGCGCCTGCGTATCTTCCTGAACTGCGGGTCAAGCAGCATTCCCGCCGCCGTCAGCAGTCCGAACCACAAGCCGTACAGCACCGCGTTCCAATAGAATCCGTGCCAGACGCCGATGAGCAGAAAAACCACCATCGACGCCGCCGCGCCCGGCATCGCGCGCCCTGCTTTTGCGCCGAACAGCCGCTTGCCGACTTTCGCCAGCCCGATTCCAGCGCGGCTCGCCACCAGCGGGTACAGCAAATAGGTGCGGAACCACACGCCGAGGCTGATGTGCCAGCGCCGCCAGTAATCCGCAACGCTTGCAGCAAAGAATGGTCGGCGGAAGTTCTCCGGCAGGTCGATGCCCAGCAGCTCCGCCGCGCCGCGAATGATGTCGATGCCGCCGGAGAAGTCCGCATACAGCACGATGGCGTACATCGCCGCTGTCGCCAGCACAAGCCATCCGGGCAGCTCCTGCGCCGTCGCCACGAGCACACTCACAGCCGGCATCAGACGGTCAGCGATGACAAGTTTCTTGAAAAAGCCCCACGCCATCAGGAACACACCGGACACGAAGCCATTCGGTGAAAGGCGGTGCGGGCTGTCCAGCTGCGGCATCAGCTGCTTCCACGTCGTAATCGGGCCCTGCGTCATCTGCGGGAAAAAGCCCGCGAACAGCAAGACTTTCGCATAGTTCTTTTCCGGCGTAACCTTCCCCCGATAAACGTCGATGAGGTAGCCTACGCTCTGGAACGTGAAGTACGACAAGCCGATGGGGACAAGCAGCCCGTCCGGCAGGGCTTGCAGCTGCGATAGCGCCTTCATCAGCACCATTGCGCCGAAAACCGTGACCATTCCGCCGATAAGCAGTGCGCGGCAAACGCCCCTGCGCTCCGAAAACCGCCCCATCAGGCGTGCGCAGCCCCATATCAGCAGCGTTTCCGCCGTGAGGTACGCTGCCCCCTGCCAGCCGCAGAGCAGCCAGAACGCCGCACTGCCCGCCAGCAGCGCCCACTTGCGCACGCGCATCGGCAGGACGTAGTACACCACGGCCAGCGCAGCAAGAAACCCCAGAAATTCAAAGGATACGACGCTCACAATCCCAGCTCCTGTCTGAGCCGCACGCGGTCGATTTTTCCGTTCATCGTCTGCGGAAACTGCGGCAGATGGTAATACACATCCGGCAGCATGTATTTCGGCAGCCGCCGCTTGAGTTCGCCCCGAAGCGCCTTTTCGTCGTCCTCGCCGGAATAGCAGCAGACGATTTGCTGTGTCGCAGCCTGATAGAAGCAGCAGCCCTGCGTCACCGCCTGACACGCCTTGATTGCGCACTCGATTTCGCCCAGCTCAATTCGATAACCCTGCTTCTTGATTTGGCTGTCCTTGCGCCCAAGAAACATCAGTTCGCCGCGCTCGTTGTATGCGCCGAGGTCGCCCGTTTTGTACATCCGCTCTGGAATCCCCCGCGCGTCCGGATGCTGGACAAACGCTGCCGCCGTTTTTTCCGGCGCATTGTAGTATCCGGCGGACAAACACGTCCCGGAGACGCAGATTTCGCCCTCCACCAGCGTAATTCGCGTATTTTCGCACGGGAAGCCAATCGGCAGCGGCTCGCCGTCCCCAAAGGTGCGGTCAACACGATACCACGAGCAGACATCCGTGATTTCCGTCGGGCCATACATATTCACAAAATCCGCATCCGGCAGGGAGCGCCGCCAGATATTCAGCTGACGGTTCGGCATCACCTCGCCGCAGAAGAACACCCGCTTGACCCCGCGCGGACGCCCGTCCTTCACCACGCCGAGATTCGCCGGGTGCATCAGCGCCGATGGAACCCAGAACAGCGTGTTAATCTGCCGCTGCTCCAATTCATCCATCATCCGTGCCGGGAACAGGAAGTCCCTCTGGGGCAGGAAGTAGACGTATGCGCCGCTTTTGAGCGTGCAGAAAATATCCAGCACCGAGTTGTCAAAATACAGCGGCGCCTGATTGCCGAAACGTGCGGTTTCATCGAGCCGCAGCGCAGGGACTGCCCATTCCACGAAATCCAGCACCGAGCGATGGCGAATCGCAACACCCTTGGGACGCCCGGTCGAACCGCTGGTGAACAGCACATACTGCAAATCGGTATCAATGATGTCCCGCTGACGCGCCGCAAGCAGCAATTCGTCAATATCGCAGGACGCCGCCGCTTCCGCGGAGACGCATGGCAGTTTTCCAGCCGCATCCGCCCATATCGGCGCTTTGCCCTCGTCAGTCAGCAGAAGCGCCGGATGCAGCGCATCCAGAATCAGCCGGACACGCGGCTGCGGCATCTGCACATCAATGATGGTATAGAAGCACCCAGCTTCCAGCACGCCGAGCATCGCCGCGACAGTCATCGGGCTTTTGTCCATGCACAGCGCAATAGGAACGCGCGGCGGGAACTGCCGTGCCAGATAAGTGCCGATGCGTTTCGCCGTATCGTGCAGCTGCCGCCACGTCAGGCACGTTTTTTCGTCCTCGAACGCCGCCGCATCCGGCTTTTTTGCCGCCCAACTATCCAGCCATGGCAGCACACAGCGCATCATGCCTGCTTCCGGCAGCTGTTCACCAGCGCCAGAATCGCCTCCGCGCTGTTGAAGTTCTCCGGCTCCACCTCTCCTGCGTCAATGCGCACGTCATAGGCTTCTTCCAGCGCTACGATGATTTTCATCAGCTCCAGCGAGTCAATCAGCCCGTCATCGACCATATGCCGCTCATGCGCAAAGTCGATTTCGTCGTTCACATCCTGCAAAATCGTCAGCAGGCGCTCCATTTTCTCGTTCATCCTCCATCGTCCTCCTATCTTTCTGCGAAATTGTATATTTGTCTTATTTTTAAGCTAATAGCGCCAGAATATACATGTGTGTTTATTATTCGACAAGCACCAGACGAATTCCTTCTCCGTCCTCTGCGCTTGCAAAGAATTTCGATTTTCCCGCAAATCTGAAAATAGTAGAAAAAAACTGCCGCGCAAATCAGAACTGCGCGGCAGCATGGAATGGATTTACGGATTCAGCCGTTCTTCCGTCTGGCTGTCGAAAATGTGGAATTTCCCCTTTTCAATGTTCAGCGAAATCGTCTTGCCGATGACCGTGCTGCCGCCCGCAATCTTTGCCACCAGCATCTGACCCGCCGCTTTCAGGTACACGATGAAGCCATCGCCCAGCGGCTCAACGCTGTCCACCTTACCCTCGATTTCGCCCTGACCTTCCGGCGCGAGCGTCAGTTCCGACGGGCGCAGACCGACGATAACCTCCTTGCCTTTGTACTGCTGCATCAGCGCGGTCAGGTCATCCGGCACGGACAGCAGCAGTTCGCCGCACTGGAACGCCAGCGAACCGCCCTTTTCCACAACCTTGCACGTCAGCTTGTTAATCTGCGGCGTGCCGACAAAGCTCGCAACGAACAGGCTGTTTGGATGCGCATAGAGGTCGTTCGGCGTCCCCTGCTGCATGATGTGACCATCCTTCATCAGCACGATGTGATCCGCCATCGTCATGGCTTCGGTCTGGTCATGCGTGACGTAGATGGTGGTAACACCAAGCTGCGTCTGAATCTTCTTCAGCTCATAGCGCACCTGATCGCGGAGCTTCGCATCGAGGTTGCCAAGCGGTTCGTCCAGCAGAAACACCTGCGGATCGCGCACCAGCGCACGTCCCAGTGCCACACGCTGACGCTGACCGCCGGAGAGCTGCGCCGGCTTGCGGTCAAGCAGTTCATCCAGACCCAGCATCGCGGACATCGAGTTCACGCGCTTCTCGATTTCTTCCTTCGGCGCTTTCTTCGTTTCCAGCGCAAACGACATGTTCTTGCGCACGGTCATGTTCGGATACAGCGCGTATTCCTGGAACACCATCGCGATGTTGCGCTCCTGCGGCGGCACGAATTTCTTTTCCTTGCCGCGCTCGTCGAGCTGGTTCATCGCTTCATTCCCGAAACAGATTTCGCCGTGAACCGGGTGGAGCAGACCCGCAATGCAGTACATTGCGGTAGACTTGCCGCAGCCGGACGGCCCCAGGAAAACGCAGAATTCGCCGTCCTTGATTTCCAGATTCATGTCCTTGATGACATAGGACTTGCCCTTGTTGTAGGTCACGTCCATGTTCTTAATCGTAATCGCTGCCATGGCGGACTTCCTTTCTTTCCCTCAGTGCTTATTGACCGAATGCGGCCACTTCAATGCCGAAACCGTAATCATACAGCGGATTTTCGATGTCCTTGGGCAGGTCTTCGCGCTGGAGCATCACCTGATCCATCGTCGCAGGAATCTGCCACGGCAGTTTGCCGGAAATCGCGCAGTCACCGAAGAGCGCGTGCGCCACCGCTTCCGCGCCCGCCGTCACGCCGGGACGGTAGACAATCATCACCGCGTCGGACGCGGCATCCACCGGCGTCATGACATACGCGCGATTCATCAGCACGACGGACACGACGTTCACGCCGGACGCATCGAGTTTTTTCAACAAGCTCTGCTGTTCTGCGGGGAATTCCAGCGTCGCCGTGCCCCACGCGGGTTCGTGCGTGCCGCTCGCTTCACCGACGACGACAATCGCGGTTGTGCCTGCCGGGTAGGAATCGGCAATCAGCGTTTCGTCATCGCCGATGTAGGTCACGTTGTCCGCACCCGCCCGCTTGCAGATGGCATCGTAGATGGACTTGCCTTCCGTCTTCAAGCCTGTCTCGAAGGAAATCTTCCAGCCGCTCGACAGCGCATCAACGTTCTTTGCCAGCGCGCCAACGACCAGAATCTGCTGACCTTCCAGCGGCTGCTGGTTCTCGTACTTCACCAGCGTGACCGCCTTTTCCGCGGCTTCCATTGCCTTCTGATAATGTTCTTCGCTGCCGACAACCTGCGCGATTTCGTCCGCGTCGGTGTAGGGGTTCTCGAACACGCCCAGCCGGAACTTCGCCAGCAGCAAACGGCGGCAGCGATCCGTCAGCAGCGACGGGGCAACCTGATCCACCATGCGGGTGACGTCGCGCTGACCCATGCCGCCCATGACGTCCGCACCCGCCTGCATCGCGACGATGTGGTTCAGCCCCCAGTCGGTCTGGATAATGCCGTCGTAGCCCAGACGGCCGCGCAGAACATCGTTCATGACCACAGAGGATTCATGCGCGTAATTTTCCACCGCGTCGCCGCCCAGATACGGGACGGTCGAATAGCCGTAAGGCATGATGGACGCGGGATGCACCGTCAGCGCCGCCTCAAAGATGCTCAGGTGCAGCGCGAACGTTTCGTCATCAAACACCAGCGGAGAGCCGTCCACGCCGCCCGTCTGCGGGCCGGAGCCGGGAAAATGCTTCACGCAGGACATGACGGAATCAACGCCAATGCCATCCGTGCCATTCTGCAAGCCCGTAATCGCCGCGACGACCATCGCCTTGGCGGTATCCGCGTCCTCGCCGTAAGTTTCCTGATTGCGCCCCCAGCGCGGGTCAGTCGCCAAGTCCGCGTTCGGAGAGAGGCTCATGCGGACACCCAGCGCCTTCATTTCCTGACGCTGAATGTCTGCCAGTTCCTGCACGAGTTCCGCGTCGCCCGTCGCGCCCAGCGTGATGGCGTCCGGCAGAATCGTCGTGTCGTTAATCCAGCTTGCACCAATGACCGAGTCCATGGAGAAGACGACCGGGATACCCAGTTCGCTTTCTTCGCACAGGGACTGGACGTAGTTCATCTTCTCGCCCGCCGACTCCTTGCTTTCCGCGAAGTAAGTGTACGTCAGCGCAAAGCCGATGTCCAGATCGCTGAACCAGCTTTCTTTGAGCGTGACAAGCGTCATGTGCGCCATCTGCGCCGCCTTGTTCTTGTCGCTCATGCGGCTCAGCAGGTCTTCCGTGCGCTCTTCAGGCGTCAGACGCCAGTCTTCATACGGGTCAAGCTCGCCGTTTTTGTTCAAGTCCTTGAACTTGTATCCGTCCTGCTCCAGAATATCCAGTCCGGCAGTTTTCAGCACAATCTGCTTTCCTTCATATTCCTGCACGACCGTCGTCAATTCGACGACATTGCTTTCTTCCTCGTCCTCTTCCGCCAGCACACCGGGCGAAAGAAGCATCATCGCGGAAAGGGAGAGCGCCGCGACGCTTTTGAGCAGTTTTTTCATGAACCTTTCCTCCTTGTTGATTGCGCCGCGCATTACGACGCTGTGACCGCGCCTGACATCTGACCGCTGATGAGGTACTTGCCCATGAAGATGTACAGCACCAGCACCGGCAGCGCCAGAATCAGCGAACCAGCCATCTGCACGTTGAATTCCGCCGCCATCGTGCCCGCCAGCTCGTTCAAGGCAATGGTCGCGGGTTTGGAATCATAGCCGCCGAGCACCAGCGCAAACAGCATCTCATTCCAAATGGACGTACACTGGAAGACAAAGACCGTAATCGTCGCGATTTTCGTGTTCGGCAGGACGATTTTGCGGTAAATCTGCCATACGCCGTTGCCGTCAATCATCGCCTGACGAATCAGCGCGTCCGGCACGTCGGCGTAATACCCGCGCATCATGACCGTACACATCGGCATACCGAAGACGGCGTGAACCAGCACAAGACCCCAGAGGTTATCGTAGAGGTCAAGGGCGTTAATGGTCTGCAAAAGCGGAATCAGAATCGCTTGGAAGGGCAAGTATGTTGCCGCGACCAGCGCGATAAAGAACACGTTGTTGAACCGGAACTTCCACTTGCTCAGTGCGTAGGCACAAATCGAGCCGAGGAATACCGATCCCGCCGCACCGAAGAGCGTCACCAGCAGGCTGGTCATCAGCGGCTGCGCAAGCTCCTCCATCGCGCTCTCGTAACCCTCCATTGTCCACTCTGACGGCGGTGTGATGGGCGTGGTCGTCATCACTTCACTGTTGGACTTGAAGGACGTCATCACCGTTCCCCAGAACGGCAGCATGTAGAAGACCAGAAACGCAATCATGATGAGGTAGTACACCACATGCAGCACCGTCATGTGCCACTTGGGTTTTATTTTCGTCGTCTGTGCCGATTGTTCCTGCTTGCTGCGCTCAATACTCAAATTATTTTGCATTTCATGCTCACTTCCTTCTGTTCGTCCAGTAGGTCAGCGGCAGAATCAGCACCAGCACCAGCGCAAGCAGGAAGCAGCTGATTGCCGCGGAATACGCGAAGTTGTTGTTCTGGAACGCTTCATTGTACATCCAAATCGGCAGCGTCCACGCGGCGGAGGTGGTGTAACCCACCAGCGACACGATGAAGTCAAACGAGCGCAGGGCGTACATCGCCAGAATCGTGATGCAGGAACCCATCGCACCCTTAAGCTGCGGAATAATGAGCTTGAAGTAGATGCGCGGCATATATGCGCCGTCCAGCTTCGCGGCGTTGATGACGTTGACCGGCACGTTCTTGATGGCGGCGAGGAAGATGACCGCAACGTAACCGGAGAACTGCCAGACCATCGCAATGATGATGGACAGCATGATGGTGGAGTTGCTCGACGCCCACATCAGGTGTCCAGCTTTCATCGCGGCGGATACATCCACGCCCAGAATTGAGAGGAAGGAATTCAGCACACCGCCCGTTGGACGATACATGTACGCCCAGACCGTGCCGGTCACGACGAAGGACAGCGCGAACGGCAGCAGAATCAGCGTGCGGAACAGCGCCGTGCCGCGAAGCCCCTGATCCATGATGAGCGCCAGCCCCAGACCCAGCAGGAGGCACAACGGAATCAGGCAGAACAGCAGCAGCGTATTGCGCAGCGACGGCCAGAAGTCGGGGCTGGAGAACATCTTCGCGTAGTTGCCGAAGCCGCCCCAGCCGTAGCTTGCTTCCAGCTGCCCCGACTCCCAGTCGGACACGGAAACCCACAGGTTCCAGCCCAGCGAGACATACACGAAGTAAATCAGCAGCGCCGCCGGGATGCAGATCCAAATCAGCGGATGCCGCTGGAGAAAGTGGTGTACCGGGCCGACTGTTTTAGGCGCAAAGCGCAGCAGCAGCTGGTACACGAGAATCACCGCGACGATGATGGCGCAGAGAACCCAGAACCTGTCATGGGAAAAGGTCATGAACGCCAGATTCTCAAAAAATTCAGAAAATTGTTCCATGGGCAAATCCCCTTCTGTTGCATTCTGTTCGAGGTTTTGCTATCAGCTTTGAAGAAAGCCCGTACAGGCTTGGGCAATTCCGCTGCGCCTGTACGGGCTGATACATCATTCGCCGTAGCTCAGACCCCAGCCGTAGTCATACAGCGGGTTTTCAAGGTCGAAGGACACATCGCCTTCCTGATTGCGGACAGAATCCATATCCCGCGGGAACTGCAAGGGCGTCTTGCCCGTGGGGTTGTTCAGCCCGAAGAGCGTTTCCGCAATCGCGATGCCGCCCTGCGAGCCCGGATAGTACGCTTCCAGAATCGCGTTCGTATTCTCGTCGCACCACGTCAGGATGTAGGGACGTCCGCCCGTGACAACCGTCACCATCGGCTTGCCGCTGGCTTTCGCCGCTTCGAGGATTTCCTGCTGACTGCCGGTGATTTCCAGCGTGTCGTAGCCCCACGGCGGATCGTGCTGGTAGCTCGGTTCGCCGACGGACACGATGATGATGTCCGCATCCTTCGCCAGCTCTGCAATGCGCTCAACGTTGTCGGATTCATAGATGACCGTTGCGTTTTCGCCTGCGTAAGCCGCCACTGCGTCCGCAATGGTCAAGCCTTCCTGCGCGGAAGACCAGCCGCCAACCAGCGAGTCCATGTCGCCGGCGCGCGGACCGCAGACCAGAATCGTCTGCTTCTCGTTCTGTTTGAGGGGCAGGATGCCGTCGTTTTTGAGCAGCGTCATCGCCTTGCGCGCCGCTTCAAGGTTCACCGCCTGATGTTCCTCGTTACCGACGAACTGCACGGCGTACTCCACGTCGCAGTAGGGATTCTCGAACACGCCAAGTTCGAACTTCGCCTTGACGATGCGCGTCGCCGCCGCCGTCAGGATGTCTTCGTCAATCTTGCCCGCGTTCGTCAGTTCTTCCATCTGGTCAATCAGGCGGATGGATTCGCCGCCGATGCCGTCCACACGGCTCTCGGTGATGCCAATCAGAATGGCTTCTTCGTCGGACACTTCTTCACCCATCATCGTGCCGCGGCCTTCCTGAATCGCCCAAATCATGCCCCAGTCGGTCTGGATGATGCCCTCAAAGCCCATTTCGTCGCGCAGCAGGTCTTGCAGCGTCGCCTTCGAGCCAATGGCGGAGTTCTCCATGTCCAGCTCCAGCGGGACAGAGTAGTACGGCATGATGGAAGCGATGTTGACTTCCAGCGCCGCATAATACGGCTTCAGGTGAATTTGCAGGGTTTCCGCGCTGGAAATGATGGGCGAGGTGTCCTTGCCCTCCATCTGCGGCCCTGCGCCGGGGAAATGTTTCATGCAGGCCACGATTGCGCCGGTGTTCAGCCCGTCGCGCCCATTCTGGAACGCAACGACCTGCGCCGTGACCATCTTCGTCACAAGGTCAGGGTCTTCGCCGAACGTCTCCATGACGCGCCCCCAGCGGGGTTCAGAGGCAATGTCGGCTTCGGGAGACAGCGTCATGCGGACGCCGATGGCGATATGCTCATCGCGGGCAATTTCCGCCAGACGGGTGACAAGGTCTTCGTCGCGGGTTGCCGCCAGCGCCAGATTATGCCCGGTAACGGTCGCGCCGGAGACGTAAGACAGGCCATGCACGGAGTCCATCGACACCAGCACCGGCACGCCCAGGCGAGACCCCTCAGCGTACTCCTGAATCGTGTTCATGGACACCGCAGCCGCTTCCACGCTGTTCAGTTCGCGAATCAGCAGCATGCCGATGCCTTCCTTATTGCACCACTTGTTCAGGTAGGATGGAATCTTGCCATCGGCGCGCGGCAGGTACGTCGGGTGCTGCATCTGCGCAATTTTCTCGCGCACCGTCATCTGCCCGACCAAGTCCGCCGTGCGGGTGTCAGCATCCAGACGCCAGTCCTCGTAGGGGTCAAGCGTGCCGTTGCTGTTCAGGTCGATAAACTGGTAGCCGTCAACTTCGATGATGCTCTTCACATGGGGATTGAGCGTCGGCTGGGTGTGGGTTTTTTCCTCCGCCATTGCGGGAGCAGCCCACAGCCCGGCTGTAAGCGTCAGCGCGCCCAGCATCGCCAGCGAGCGCCGCATCCATTTCTTAGTCAACAAGGTTCCATTCTCCTTTCACGCCAGCTTCCTTGAGGATGTTGACGATCTTATTCGCGAAATATTCCGCGTCGTGGTCACTGGACGTAGCGAACTCCTGCACCTGCGTCTGAAGGCTCATAGACGCGCTCCAAGGCAGCGCCGTGCCGTGGGTGAAGCTGGGATAGCTGCGGATCGTGTCACTGATCAGTTCGTTCTTGAACTTAAGGGTCAGTTCGTTGTAGCAGTCATCCGGGGTATCGGTGTAGGGCGAAATAGATTCCTTCAAAGCGGAGAACCGCTGCTGAACCGGCGTGCTGGATACGTTGTACGCCCAGCGCAGACCCGCCTCAACATCCGCTGAGTCATTGCTGACGACGAAGCCGTCGATGTTCATGCCAAACCAGCCGTCCGTGCCGGGGAACGTGAAGATGCCGTAGTCCTTGCCGTATTCCTGACCCATGCTGGTCATCAGCGGCTGCATCCAAGTTCCCATAATCTGCATGGCATACGTCCCGGCGACAACCTGACCGCTCGCTTCGTACCAGTCGCGGCTGGAATGGTCGGGCGCGACGTAATCCATCAGCTTGGCGTAAGTCGTCAGCACCTTCGTCACGTCCTCGACGTTATAGATGCCGTTGATGAAGTCCTGATAGATTTTAGGGTCAGTGCCCATCATGATGTCCTCGAACACCTGGCACGCAGGCCAGCCCTTGCGGTCGCCGAGGTCAATCGGGTACTCGCCGTCGGGCATTTTCGCCGCCAGCTGGTCGCAGATGTCCCAGAACTCGTCCCATGTGATGTTCTCGTGATCCGGAATCGCAATCCCGTACTTCTCGAACACATGGATGTTATAGAAGATAACATTCGTCTTGTGGATGCCGATCGGCACGACGTAGTTCTTGCCGTCGGGCGCGGTCAGCAAGTCCTTGATGCCCGGCAGGATGCGCTCGTTGAGCTTCGAGTAGTCCCACAGCTTGGACAAATCCAGCAGCATGTTCGCATCGAGGTACGGCTGAATTTCCTGACCGGGATGCGCCTGGAATGTTTCAGGGCTCTTGCCCGCCTGCTGAAGCACCTTGACCTTCATGACCATGGCGCCGCCGGCGCCGCCCGGAATGGCGTTCGACTTCGTTTTCACCTTGCCGTACGCGCCTTTGAATTCGTCGATGACGGATTCAATCGCATCCTTCTCGCCGCCCGCCGTCCACCAATGGTAGACGTTGACCGTGCCTTTCGCAGAAACATCCTCCAGCACAGCGGCGAAATCAATGTCATCGGCGCTGCGCTTCTCGCGCTTGGCAGCAAAGGCACTGGTCGTCAGCGACGTAATTGCCAGCACACCCGTCAGCAGCAGCGCACCGAATTTTTTCAGCTTCATTGCTTGTTCCTCCTCTGAAAATACAGGGAATCTGTTACTCTTCCACGAACGTCATCGTCGCCCACAGGCTGGGGTTCTCGTCCACGTTGTGCATCGTGGGTTTGCGGTCGCGGCCGTCCAGCTGCGCGGAGTACTGCATCCGCAGGCTGTGAATGCCGGGGCACGGCAGGTCAACGTCAAGGATGGAGAAGTCGAAACCAACGGTCGTGCCCGCAGCGGGAACCAGCTGCGCGATCTTATCATTGGAGAGGTTGTGCAGCGGAATCTTGCTTTCGAGGATGTAACCGCCCATTTCCTTGTCGCGGACGGTCACGGCTTCGTAGTCGTCGAACACCAGCTCGTCACCGTATTCACCCTGTGTCTCCCAGCCGAGATTGTCAGCGATCATGTCGCGGTCAATATAGTTGAAGAAGTCATATTCATCCGTGGACTGCACGATGCGCCAGTCGGTCGCTTCGTACGCTGTACGGTTCGGGTCGGCGTTGGGGTTGGTGCTGAAGAAGAGGATGATGGCATCCAATTCATCCAGCGGGAAACCTTCGCGGTAGACAAACGGCGTGTCATCCCACACCTTCGCGGCGATGTAGAGGTTCTCTTCATCCCACATGGCGTAGATTTCCATCGAGCAGTCCGCTTCGCCGTCCCAGTGCTCAATCTGATCGACAATCTGCTTCTCGCTGTCAATGCGCAGGCAGCGGCTCGTGTCCCACTCGCTCAGGTCGCCGTCAATGACGACGTTCTTAGCGCGCGGGGCTTCCAGATTCGCGTCGGAATACGCCAGTGCAGCGGGGGCCGCAGCAAACATAGCCAGTGCCAGCACGGATGCGGCTGCCTTGCGAAGCCATCCAAAGTGTTTCATGTCTCGTTCCTCCCTTTCAACATCGGAAACAAACTCAATTCGCACCATAGCGGTGCTTTCGTGATTCAGTATAATCCCAGCGCCTGTTTTGAACAAGGGAAAATCCAGCACTGCTATTGGGAAAATACAAAACACAACCAAACTTCTTTATGCGCTATTCGCTTTTTGTGCGCTTCAGTCAACACGGGGTACTTTTCTTTTGCATTTTCTCTGCGTATGTGCTATACTGCTTCCATCAGCACAATGCGAAATAGAAAGGACGGCATGTATGCGAAAACTGACGTGTATGCGAATGAGCGCGAAAATGACCATCCTGTTTTCTGTGATTGCCGCCTGCATGATTGCCGTCAACTCTGTTCTGGCGACGCTCTCCGAGATACGGAACATCCTGCTGTACGAGGAAGACAACCTGAACGCGATGGCGAGCAAAATTGTCGCGGCGTTCGAGCAGAACATCACCGTCATGGGCTATGCACTGGACGGCTTGAAACAGGATAATGACTTCATGGCTGCGCTCAATACCATCTACACATTAGGCGAAGACATGGAGACGACGTCCGAATACCATCAGGCACAGAACACGCTTTCCGCCGCGCTTTTCCATGAGCCGCTGAACGACTACTTCTATCGTATCAACGTGCTGACAATGGACGGTTTCTACCTGTCCAGCCGCTACGAAACGATTGGTCTGCTGGAAAACTACTCGGATGAGCTGCGCACCGTCATGCACCGTCTGCCCTACCTGAACGAGCGCAACCGGGGGCTGAGCCAGAAGACGCTTGTCCGCCCGCACATTGACCCGTGGTTCGTCGCGCGCCGGATTTCTATCTATACGCTGATGTGCCCTGCCGTTTATCACGGCAAACAGATCGGCTTTGTGGAGGTCAATGCGCTTTCAACCGACCTGTTCGACATTTTCTCCTCCAACGACATGGCAGGATTCCGCGCCACCGCCTACGACGCGGACGGCCGCCTGTTCCACCGCAGTTTCGATGACACCATCGACTACTCCGCCGCCGAATACGGCAGCATGACCGAGTGCAGCGACAAAAACGGCGACACCTACTACGTCGTCAAGGAGCATTGCAGCTGGCTGGGCTTCGACATTTATGCTGCCCAGCGTACCGCGGTTTTCGAGTCGTCCATCCACTCCGTCATCCTCCACCATGTGCTGGTCAGTCTGCTGGTGCTGTTCATCGCAGAAGTGTTCATCATTCTCTCGTCGCATCAGCTCAGCCGCTCGATTCTGCGCCTGACGCGCAAGGTTTCCCAGCTGTCCGACCCGGCGGCAATAGCCGAGCGTCCCCTGCTGCCCGAAGAAATGCCGAAGGTCACGAACCCGCGTGACGTGGAGATGCGCGAACTGGAGGACGTGTTTGACAAGCAGGTAATGGAGCTGAAAACTGCCATGCGCAACGACGCAGAACTGCGCGAGAGCAATCTCCGTTCACGGCTGAACGCGCTGCAGGCGCAGATTAACCCCCACTTCATTTACAACACGCTCAACATCATCTCTGCAAAGTCGATGGAAGCCGGGAACGAGGAGGTCATCGACATCTGCGGAAAATTCGCCCAGATGCTGCGCTACTCCACCGACCTGCGCAGCAAAACCGCGACGCTCCAGGAGGAAATCGCCCACGTTCGCAATTATCTGGCACTCGCGAAAGCTCGTTTGGAGGATCGGCTGGAATACACCATCGACATACCGGACGCTTTCTCGCATCTGACACTGCCGAAGCTCTCCCTCCAGCCCATCGCGGAAAACGCCATTTCCCACGGTTATCAGGGGTCAAGCGGCACAATTCACATCACCATCTCCGGCACGGTCGATGAGGACGGCTGCCTGCACCTGCTGATTTGCGACGACGGCTGCGGCTTCGGGGAGGAAATTCTGTCGCATCTGCGGGAAGAATTCAGCCGCATTGAAGCGGGTGAACTGACCGAGCCGGAAAACACGTCCGCCCATATCGGGCTTGTCAACACCTATCGCCGCCTGTTCTATTTCAGCCGCAGCGCAATTCGGATGCGCGTCCGCAATGACGGCGGCGCAGTGGTCGAACTGATTGAAACGCGCACCAGTGAGGAGGAAGACGATGTACACCATTCTGATCGTAGATGATGAACGTCCCGCGCAGACGTTCCTCAAAGCCATCTGCCAGAAATACTGCCCTGCGTTTGACACCATTCTGCTCTCCGGCAGCGCCGACGATGCCCTCCGGCTGATGGCGCAGCAGCACGTCCATGTGCTGGTAACGGACATCAGTATGCCGGGCATCAATGGCATTGAATTGGCGCAGCGCGTCCGGCAGCTGTATCCGCGGACACATACAGTGATTGTCTCCGGCTACGCGGAATTTGAGTTCGCGCGCGGGGCAATTCAGGCTGGCGTGGATGATTATCTGCTCAAGCCCGTGGAAATCCAGAGTTTCCGGCAAATTCTCGACCGAATCCGCGAAACGCTCGATGCAGAAGCAAACAACCTGATGGAGGAAACGCTGACTCGCCTGCTCTGCGGTGAAGCAGTCGATGAGCCGCTGCTCTGCTCTCTGTTTTCCAGCCGTATGATGCGCTTTGCGCTTGTCCGACAGGGTAATTTGTTCACCGTACGCTTCGCAAAATTCCGTACAGCGCAGCTTCGGCAGGTGCATCAGGCGGGCTGGATTGCGTTTTATGGGCGCGATGAACAGGAAACCATTCTCCTGCGCAGCAGTGCCGACCGGCAGAAGCGTTTCCCCGATGAACTGTCCGACCTGCTTAAAGCCGACTTCCCGGATCTGCCCTGTACGGCGATTTACGCGCCGGAAGATGCCGACATTCTCACCTTGCCGCAGTTTTTGAGCCGCGCTGCAGGGCGCATGGTGAATACCGTTGTCATCGGCAAGGGGCAGCTTGTTCCGCTGAACGCACCGCAAAGTGCCTTACAGCCGTCCGTCCTGTCCGCTGCGACAAAAAAGCGCCTTGCGTCATTCGTCGAAACAGGCAATACACGGATGCTGAAAGAGCTGTTTGTGTCCCTTGCAATCGAATGGAATCAGAACAGCCTGCCGCAGATTCAGGTGGAAGACTTATGCTACCAGCTGATTCTGTACACAGCGGACTTGGGCGTTCCCGGCCTCAAAAGGAAGCGCGAGCAGATTCTGCGCGAGGCAAACGAACTATACGGCAGCGCCTCCTCCTACGGCGACCTGCTGGCGAGCCTGTACTCCCTGATTTTTGAGGAAGGGTTCATCCGCGACAAGAACGTCAGCGCAAACGAGCTGTGCGAATACACACTGAATTACATTCGCGAGAACTACGCCCAGCCGCTGAGCATCCCGCGTATCTGCACCGATGTTGGCATCAGCCAGACGTACCTGTCGCGCCTGCTGCGCAAGTATGCCGGAACGACGTTCAACACCTTCCTGACGCAGTGCCGCATGGACGCCGCGAAGCAGATGCTGCGCGAACATCCGGACATTCTGCTGCATGAAGTGGCGGCGTGCGTCGGGTATGACGACCAGTCGTATTTCAGCAAGATTTTCCGCAATGAAACAGGCATGACGCCATCGCAGTATGCTGCGACGTTTGCGGCAGATGCGATGGCACAGCCGCCGAAAGCGTGATTTTTTCTTTTTTGCCGCCGATCAACTGGCGGCTTTTTTGCTTTTCATCCGTTTTTCATTGCGGAAAAAAGCGTCACTTTTGCCCGTTCCCCTTGCAAATCAAGCAAAAATCGGCTATGATAAGATTGTGGTATTTTGAGCCTGTGATAAGGCTTTTGACGGAGGGATTTCAGCGTGTCCGATAGATTATCGAAGATTCGCAATTTCTGCATTATCGCCCATATTGACCATGGCAAGTCCACGCTGGCTGACCGCATTCTGGAAACGACGGGCGTTTTCCAGAAGCGCGAGATGGTGGAGCAGATTCTGGACAGCATGGAGCTGGAGCGCGAGCGCGGCATCACCATCAAGTCCAAGGCGGTGCATATGCACTATACCGCCAAAGACGGCAAAACCTACACGCTCAACCTGATTGACACGCCCGGTCATGTGGACTTCACCTACGAAGTCAGCCGTGCGCTGGCGGCGTGCGAAGGCGCGCTGCTGGTGGTGGACGCGACGCAGGGCATTGAGGCGCAGACGCTGGCGAACTGCTATATGGCGCTCGACCATGACCTCGAAATCATCCCGGTCATCAACAAAATTGACCTACCCAGCGCGCAGCCGGAAGAAGTCCGGCAGGAAATTGAGGACGTTATCGGGCTGGATGCGTCTTACGCGCCGTGCGTGAGCGCGAAAACCGGCCTGAACATCGATCAAGTGCTGGAAGCAGTTGTGAATTACGTTCCCGCGCCGCAGGGCGACGAGAACGCGCCGCTGCAGGCACTGATTTTCGATGCGTTCTACGACAACTACCGCGGTGCAATCTGCTTCATCCGCGTCAAGCAGGGCACAATCCGCACGGGAATGCGGATGCGCATGATGGCGACGGGCGGCGAGTTCGACATTGTGGAAGTCGGCACGTTCGCGCCGAGCTATCAGCCGTGCGACGAATTGAAAGCGGGCGACGTGGGCTATGTCGCAGCCTCCATCAAGGATGTGCGTGAAACCCGCGTCGGCGACACAATTACCGACGCCATGAATCCGGCGGATTGCCCCCTGCCCGGCTATCGGCAGGTGACGCCGATGGTCTACTGCGGCGTGTATCCGGCGGACGGCGCGGACTATCCGGCGCTCAAAGATGCGCTGGAGAAGCTGCGCATGAACGACGCTTCCCTTTCTTTTGACCCGGAAACGTCCGTCGCACTGGGCTACGGCTTCCGCTGCGGCTTCTTGGGGCTGCTGCACATGGACATCATCACCGAGCGGCTGGAGCGCGAATGGGACTTGAACCTTGTCACCACCGCGCCGAGCGTCATCTACCGCATCACAAAAACCGATGGCACGGTGCTGATGTGCGACAACCCGATGGCGCTGCCGCCCATTGGCGAAATTGCCATGATGGAAGAGCCGTTCGTCCACGCGGAAATCTTCACGCCGCAGGACAGTGTCGGCACGATTATGGACTTGTGCCAAGACCGGCGTGGCATCTTCCTTGACATGCAGTACGAGGGCACGCGCGTCAAGCTGAATTACGACATTCCGCTCAACGAAATCATCTTCGACTTTTTTGACCAGATTAAGAGCCGCAGCCGCGGATACGCCTCGTTCGACTACGAATTCAAGGACTACCGCGAGAGCCAATTGGTCAAGCTGGATATTCTGCTCAACGGCGAAATCTGCGACGCGTTCTCCATCATCGTCCACCGCGACAAGGCGTACGGGCGCGGGCGCTCCATCTGCGAGAAGCTCAAAGACGTCATCCCGCGGCAGATGTTCGAGATTCCGATTCAGGCGGCCATCGGCGGCAAGGTCATCGCGCGTGAAACCGTCAAGGCGATGCGCAAGGACGTGCTGGCAAAGTGCTACGGCGGCGACATCAGCCGAAAGAAAAAGCTGCTGGAAAAGCAGAAAGAGGGCAAGAAGCGAATGCGGCAGTTCGGCACGGTGCAAGTGCCCAGCGAGGCATTCCTTGCCGTGCTGAAGATGGACAGCAACTGACGCTGTCAGGAGGAAAAAACATGCTGTACCGCAAGGCTCAGGTCAGCGATCGTTGGCTTCGGGCGCCGCTCCAAGCGCCCACTGCGCTGCATCAGCCGCTTTCCTACATTTCCCGCAGCCATATTGCCGACGTGTTTGCGTCGCAGGAGAACGGGCGAAAGGACATTTCCGTCTGCTTCACGGGGCATCGGGCGATTCCGCCGCAGGAGCTTCCTGCGCTGACAGAGCGGCTTGACCGGGTGCTGGAAGCACTGTATCAGCACGGGTTTCGGGATTTTATCTGCGGCGGCGCGCTGGGATTTGACACGCTGGCAGCACAGCGCATTCTGCTGATGCGGACGCACCATGCGGATGTTCGGCTTCGGCTGGCGATTCCGTGCAGCACGCAGTCCGCGCGATGGAAAGCGTCGGATTGCCTGATTTACGAGCAGCTGCTGTATGCCGCCGACGAGACAGTTGTCCTCTCCAGCCACTACTATGAGGGCTGCATGTACATGCGGAATCGGTACATGGTGGACAACAGCGCATTTTGCGTCTGCTACCTGAATCGGCAGAAGGGCGGCACGATGTACACCGCGCTCTACGCCATGCAGGAGGGGCTTCCGCTGCTGAATTTGGCAATCGCCAGCGACTGCGAGCGCCTGATTCAAGAAACAAAGGTATGAAAAAAGCAGGGGAATGCTTGTTTCCCCTGCTTTTTATACTAATTCGATTCTAAAACATGGCATCGAGCATAGCAGATTTTTCGTTCCGGCAAAGCTGAGTGAAGCGAGGCGTACTGGAGGTACGCGCGAGCGGAACGAAGCAAAGCCGGGGCGGAAAAGATGCTGTGCGAATGACATGCTTTAGATGAGAATTAGTATTATCACGGTTTTGATGCCTCTGCCGTTTTTTCGGCTTCCTCCATCGCTTTGAGCTTGAGCAGGCGCTCGTCATGCTCTTCTTCCACCTTGATTTCCCAGTGCAGCAGCAGCGTCAGCACACCGCGCAGCGCAATGACCGCACCCAGAATCAGCAGTTCCGTCCATTCGCGGACGATGACCGTGCGCAGCACTTCGCCGCCGAGCTTGAATTCCAACGCAAGCGCAATGCCCTGCGCCAGCTCAAGCCGGAGATGCTCATCGTGCTTGAAGTAGCTGACGACTCCCTTCATCGCCGTGATAATCAGAATAGCGATGCCCGCCAGCTCCGCCAGCACAATGCCCAATTCTGCTGAATAATGTACCAGTTTTTCCAGAAAACTGATGATGGTATCCATTTTCGTACACCTCCTTTGCCACTTTTTCTATTGTAGCGGATTTTTCCGCATTTGAACAGTCCTTTACAGGTGATTTGAATGGAAATTTACTTGCACGTTCCCTATTGTCGCCAAAAATGCCGCTACTGCGACTTTGCTTCCTTCTCCCATGCGGAATCTACACAGCGTGCCTATGTGGATGCGGTGCTGACCGAAGCCGCGTCGCAGGCGGCGAAACTCCCGCATAGCATCATGGAAACCGCGTATTTAGGCGGAGGCACACCGTCGATTCTGCCGCCGGAACTGCTGACACGGCTATTGGAGGGCGTTACAGCGCATTTTCCCCTTGCGCCTGGTGCGGAATTTACGTCCGAGGCGAACCCTGGCACGCTGACCCACGAGTGGCTTAATGCGGCGCTGAACTGCGGTATCAATCGCCTGTCAATGGGGATGCAGGCGGCCCAGCCAGCACTGCTGAAGATGCTGGGGCGCATCCACGACTTTACACAAGTGCAGCAGAGCGTCGAACTCGCGCGGCACGCTGGATTCCAGCACATCAGCCTTGACCTCATGTTCGGGCTGCCCGGTCAGACGGTCAGCATGTGGCGTGAGACGCTGGAGAAGGCGCTGTCGCTGAATCCGGAGCATTTGTCCTGCTACGGGTTGATTCCTGAAGAAGGTACGCCGCTGTACCGCGACTTGCAGACCGGGCAGTTGACCCTGCCGGACGAGGACGACGAGCGCCGCATGTACGACCTGACGCTTGATCTGCTGGCGCAATCAGGCTTTCAGCAGTACGAAATCAGCAATTTCGCGCGCCCCGGCTGCGAATGCCGCCACAACATCGGTTATTGGCAGCAGGTGCCGTATATCGGGCTGGGCGTGTCGGCGGCGTCGTATCTGCCCGCGAAGAACGGGATGTGCCGCCTGACAAACCCGCGCACGCTGCCCGCGTATCTGCGGATGGTGCAGTCGCAGGACGATTCGCTGCGGGAGCGAGAGTTCGTCTCAAAAACCGACGGTCGGTTTGAAACGCTGATGCTGGGGCTGCGGATGACCTGCGGCGTCAGCGAATCGGAATTTCAGGAGCGACACGGCGTTTCGCTGGATGCGCTGTACGGCGAGAAGCTGCGGAAATTCGAGCATGAAGGACTGCTTCAGCACAAAACCGACCGATGGTCGCTGACGCGTCGCGGGATGGACGTGCAGAACGCGATTCTTGTAGAACTGATGGATAACTGACCGACGACCTCCGGCGGGTGTTTTTCCCGACCGGAGTTCTTTTTTGTTTCCCTCTTTTTCAAAGAAACCGACGGTCGGTTTTCCTTTATTGTTCTTTGATGCCCTTTGCCATGCGGTAGGCTTCGTCATACAGCACGTTCTGGCTCGCCAGCGGCGTTTGCGTGCCGGGATAGCGGCGGGTGTAGCTGCCGTCGGGCTGCTGGTCGCGTGCCTGTACGTTGTCGTGCCACATGACGTCGAAAATGTGGTCAATGCGGCGCTTCACGTCGTCCTGCAGAATCGGGGTTGCCACCTCGACGCGGCGCAGGGTGTTGCGTGTCATCCAGTCCGCCGAAGCAATGTAGTAGCGGGCTGCGTCGCCATCGCCGAAAATGTAAATACGGCTGTGTTCGAGGAAGCGCCCGACGATGCTGATGATGTGCACGTTGTCCGTCAAGCCGGGCACGCCCCCGCGCAGGCAGCAGATGCCGCGCACAATCATTTCGACCTGCACGCCCGCCTGACTCGCCTCGACGAGCTTGTCAATCAGCATCTTGTCCGTCAGGCTGTTCATTTTCAAGCGGATCAGCCCCTTCTGCCCCGCCTTCGCCTTGCTGATTTCGCCGTCAATCATGTCAATCAGCTTATCTTGCAGGCAGTGCGGCGCGACCAGCAGCACGGACATGTGGTCTACTGTTTCGCCCAGCATCAGCGCTTGGAAAACCTGCAATGCCTCTTCGCCGATTTCGTCGCGCGCGGTGATGTAGCTCAGGTCGGTATACAGGCGGCTGGTCTTCTCGTTGTAGTTGCCCGTGCCGATCTGCGTGATGTACTGAATGCCCTCATCCGTTTTGCGCGTAATCAGGCAGAGTTTGGAATGAACCTTGAGTTTATCAACACCGTAGATGACGTGGCAGCCCGCGCGCTCCAAACGGCGGCTCCACTCGATGTTGTTTTCTTCGTCAAAGCGGGCTTTCAACTCCACCAGCACGTCCACCTGCTTGCCGTTTTCGGCGGCTTCCACCAGCGCTTCTACAACCTTCGAGTCGCGCGCGAGGCGGTAGAGCGTCATGCGGATGGAGACGACCTGCGGGTCATTCGCCGCTTCGGACAGCATCCGCAGGAACGGGCGGATGCTCTGGTAAGGGTAGTGCAGCAGCACATCCTTTTCCAGAATCTGCTCCATCACCGGGCGATTGTCCACGATATCCGGCGTTGCCTGCGGATGACGCGGCGCGTAGAACAGTTCCGCATGGCTGCGCAGTTTGTCCTGAATATTAAACAGGAAGCTAATATCCAGCGGCGTATCGTACTCGTAGACGCGCGCGGTGTCCAGTTTCAGCTGGTCGCACAGCTTCTCGATAATGTCGTGCCCGATTTTTCGGCTGAGTTCCAAACGCACCGGACAGAGTTTCTGGCGCAGGCGCACGACTTCCGCCATGTGGTCGCGATAGTTGAGGTCTTCGTCGTATACGCTGTCCGCATCAATGTCGGCGCTGCGGGTAATGCGCGCCAGTGTCTTGCTTGCGATGCGGTAGCTCCCGAAAAGCAGCGGCAAGTAGTGCAGAATCAGCTCCTCCGAGAGGATATAGCAGCCCGTACGCTCCGGTACCTCAATCAGGCGCGGGAACATGTTCTCCCCGCATGGCACGATGCCGATTTTTTCCTTCTCGCTTCCCGTGCGCAGGACGGCGACGGCATAAATCTCCTTGTTTTTGAGGAACGGGAACGTCTGCTTTTTGCCCACGACATACGTCGAGAGCAGCGGCAGGTAGTCTTCACGGAAGATTTTCGCCAGATACTGCTCGCTTTCCGAGCTGATTTGGCGGAAGTTGACGATGCTGATGCCCTCGTCCTCCAGCTTCTTCAGCACATCGGCATACGTCCGGTCACGGCGGTCGCACAGCGTGCGGATGCGGCTGACGGCAGCGTCAATCTGCTCGCCGGGGGTCATGTTCGTCTTGTTCTCGCGTGCCTCCTTATCCAGCAGCATCTGGTCATGCAGGCTGCCGATGCGCACCATGAAAAACTCGTCCAGATTGCTCTGGAAAATCGAGAGGAACGACAGACGTTCGCACAGCGGTACGCGCTCATCCTCCGCTTCTTCCAGTACTCGCTCGTTGAACCGCAGCCACGAAAGCTCGCGGTTTTCCGTGCAAGTCAGCATATTGTCCATCCTGTTTTGCCCCTTTCCATCAGTTCATTGCAATATCTGCCAATTTATCGCGATAATTGCGCAGCGCTTCCGCTTCCACTTGCTGACGCTCTGCCGCCAATTTTGGGTTTTCCCGCAGTCGCTTCATGCACTTCGCAGCTTCATCCAGCAGCTTCACGTCACCGTCAAGCAGGAAATCCGCCATCATTTCGCCAGATTGCCGCGTACCCATCAGGTCGCCCGGCCCACGAAGCTCCAAGTCTTTCTGCGCGACGATGAAGCCGTCATTCGTCTGCGTCAGGATGCGCAATCGCTCATTTTCCGCTGCCAGCAGGAAGCACCAGCTTTCCGCTGATCCGCGCCCGACGCGCCCGCGCAGCTGATGCAATTGGCTGAGCCCGAAGCGCTCGGCATTCTCAATCACCATGACGCTCGCGTTCGGCACGTTCACACCGACTTCGATAACCGTCGTGGACACGAGGACATCGAGATTCCCGGCGGAAAACTCGCTGAGCACCTGCGCTTTTTCGTCCGCGGGCTGTGCGCCCCACGTCAATCCGACACGAAGTCCCGACAATTCGCCGTTTTTCAGCGCGTCGAACGTCGCCTGTGCGCTGCGAACGTCCTCCATCATCTCGCTGTCCTCAGCCAGCGGACAGACCACATACGCCTGATGCCCTTTCAGCACCTCCTGCCGCAGGAAGCCGTACATCCCGGCGCGCTTCTCTTCCGGCACGACTCGCGTCTTGACCGGCGTGCGCCCCGGCGGCAGCTCATCGACAATGGACACATCAAGGTCGCCATAGAGAATCAGCGCAAGCGTGCGTGGAATCGGCGTTGCGGACATGACGAGCACATGCGGCGCTTTCGTGCCGTCCGCGCCCTTCTGCTGCAAGGTCGAGCGCTGCATCACACCGAAACGGTGCTGCTCATCCGTCACAACCAGTCCGAGCTTTTGATACGCCACCTTTTCGCTGATCAGCGCGTGCGTCCCGAACACTGCCTGATATTCCCCGTTTGCGCAAGCCTCCTGCGCCTCCCGCTTCGCCTTCGGGCGCATCGAGCCAATCAGCAGGCCGCAGCGGATGCCCAGCGGTTCCAGCATTGCCTTGGCGGATTCGTAGTGCTGACGCGCGAGAATTTCCGTCGGCGCCATCATCGCCGCCTGGTATCCGCAGGCGCATGTCATGGCAATCGCCCCGAACGCCAGCGCGGTTTTGCCGCAGCCGACATCGCCCTGCACAAGGCGGCTCATCGCCCGGTCGCATCGCAAATCCGCCGCGATTTCCTCCAAGACGCGCTTCTGCGCCCCGGTCGGCGGGAACGGCAGCGTCTGCCAGAATTTTTCCGGCGCATCCGGCGGAATCGGCAGTGCCGTGCCATCCGCCTTGTGTCCGCGCAGCAGCCCCAGCGCCGCCTGATACATCAGCATCTGCTCAAACGCCAGCCGCCGCCGCGCCAGCCGCAGGTTTTCTACATTCAGCGGGAAATGCGCCTGCCGGATGGCGAAATTCAGCTCACACAGCTGATGGCGGATGCGCAGGTCGTTCGGCAGCGTCTCCGGACAGCAGTCATCAACCTGTTCCAGCGCCTGCTGCATCATTTCGCGGAAGGACTTCGCCGGAATCCCCTTCACGGCGCGGTACACCGGCAGGATACACGGCTCCGTCACCCGCTGCGCATTTTGGAGCACGGGTTTTCCCCGGCTCTGCCCCATACGCCCGAAGAGCATGACGGTCTGCCCGACCGGCAGATTCTGCATCATCCACGGCTGATTATACCACACCAGCGGCAGTTTTCCGCTGTCATCCCAGAGGTACGCCGTCACGCGCGTCAAGCCGTTGAAGCGGCTGAGTTTCGGTGCGTCCTGCACGACGCCCATCACCAGCACCTCGCCGCCGTTTGCGTCCGCGCAGGGAATCGGGTGTGTTCTGTCCTCGTAGCGCTGCGGAAGAAAATACAACAAATCGCGCAATGAGCAGACGCCCACTGCGCGAAGGGATTCCAGCCGGGTTGGGCCAATGCCCTTGATGGCGGAAAGCTCCATTTGCTTTTTACTCCACAGAAATCAGATAGTAATACAGCGGCTGACCGCCCAGCAGGCAGTCCACATCGCAGTTCGGATACTGCTCGGCGATTTCCGCCGCCACCTGCTCCGCGTCTTCCTTCGTCGTATCCGCGCCGTAGTAGACGGTAATCAGCTCCGCATCATCCGTCACAACCGCTTTCATCATGTCCAGCACAACGTCATGCACGGAATTGCCACAATACTCAATCTTGCCGTTGTGCATCCCGATGATGTCACCCTTGTGAATCTGCACGCCGTTGTACTCGCTGTCGCGCACCGCATACGTTACCGTACCGGTCTTGACGTGCTCCGCCGCTTCCGCCATGCGCTTGGCGTTCTCCTCGCCGGACACGTCGTCTTGGAACGCGACCGCCGCGGCAATGCCCATCGCCACGTTCTTCGTGGGGATGACGTGCACTTCCTTCTCCGCCAGTTCCGCCGCCTGATTCGCCGCGAAAATGACGTTGCCGTTGTTCGGGAACACGAACACACACTTGGCGTTGACCTGATTGATGGCGTTCAGAATGTCATCCACCGACGGGTTCATCGTCTGACCGCCCTCGACCACCACATCCACCGTCAAATCACGGAAGATGCTGGAGAAACCGTCGCCCAGCGACACTGCCACCATGCCAAATTCCTTCGCGGGTTCAGCAGGGGCTTCCACCGCTGCGGGCGCTTTCTCCGCTTCCAGCGCACGCTTGCGCGCCAGCATGTTGTCCACCTTCACATTCACCAGTTCGCCCAGCTCAATGCCGTACTGGATAGCGTTGCCGGGGTCGTTGGTGTGCACATGCACCTTCGTCTCGGTCAGGTCGCCCGTCACCTTGACGCAGTTGCCAATGCGGTTCAGGCGGCGGCGGAAGGAATCCACGTCGCCCTCGGTGCAGTCCTCGCGGAAGTTCACGATGTCGTACTCTGTGCAGTAGGCGTAAGGCAAATCGCCGGACAGGTCGTGAATATCCTCCTCCACCTGACTATCGCCCGCCAGCAGCGCCGCCGGGTCAGCAATTTCCTCGCCGCGCATGACCGCCGCATAGCCGGTGTAAATCAGCATGAGACCGCGTCCGCCGGAGTCGACCACGCCCGCCGCTTTCAGGGGCGGCAGCATGTCAGGCGTGCGCTTCAAAATCGCCTCGCCGCTGGTCAGAATGACGTTCATCAGCCCATCGTAGTCATCGGGATTGCTCTCGGTGTACTTGATGGCGTCCTCCGCAATGACGCGCGCAACGGTCAGAATCGTGCCCTCCTTGGGCTTCATGACCGCCTTGTACGCCTTGTCAGAACCCGCCTTCAATGCCTGCGCGAACTGCACGGGGGTAATCTTCTCCACGCCCTTCAAGGACGTCGCGAAGCCGCGCAGCAGCTGGGACGTGATAACGCCGGAGTTGCCGCGCGCGCCCTTGAGCGCACCCTTCGAGATGGCAGCCGCCGCCTCATCCGCGCGCAGGTACTCCTGCGCATTGACCTCACGGGTCGCGCTCTGCATGGTCAGGGACATATTCGTCCCCGTATCGCCGTCCGGGACAGGGAAAACGTTCAGCGCGTCCACCGCTTCCCGGTTCTTTTCGAGCAGTGCCGCACCCGCGACGACCATGTCGCGCAGCAGCAGCCCGTCAATGGTTTTATGCTGTATCAAAGGTAAATTCCTCCTACCTGCTTTCGGCGCCAGCTCCTTGGAACTGCTGCCGTGTGGCTTTCCTGCATTACACGCGGATACCTTCCACGGAGATGTTGACCTTGCGAACCTTCACGCCCGTCATGCTTTCCAGCTTGTAGCGCACGGTATCGACAATGGTCTTGCACACCTCGGCAATGGAGATGCCGTATTCCACGATGATGAACAGATCGACGTCCAGCATATCGCCAACACTGCGAATCTGCACGCCCTTGGAGAGGTTTTCCCTTCCCAGCCATTCGACGATGCCATCCTTGGCACGCTTGGAGGACATGGCAACGATGCCGTAGCATTCCAGCGCCGCGTATCCCACGACCTTGAGCAGGACATCCTCCGTAATATAGATTGTTCCGATGTCGTTCTTGATTTTGCAATCCATAGTAGTCGACCTCCTTCATCCAGGGGCTTCCCAGCTTTTGTCCTCGCGGACACGATAAATGCACCCATAGCTGGGTCAGAGTATAGTATACAGGATTTTAGCGGAAATGGCAAGACTTTTTCGGCCCGTTTCACAAAAATGCCGCCAGAAATTCCAGAAAAAGCGCCGTCATGTGTCGATTTCGTGAACACTTCTTGCAGATTGTGTGATTTTCCCGCCTTTGCGATACCGCCTGACCAAAAATTTTCCCCTTGACAAGCGGGAAAAACCGTGCTATCATGCACCCATCAGGGCAATGAGGAGACGGGTCATCCGCTTCTGCGGCGCAGGCAGAGAGCTTCCGGGCGGTGTGAGGAAGCATGCGGCGCATAGGGTGACGTACAGCTCCGAGCCATCCGCTGAAACCGCGTCTGCGCGGCGGGTAGGCGGCATCCGGTGCGCCGGTTACAGCGTGCGAGGAATGACTGTTCCTCCTTGAGGGCTGTTTGCAGCCAGACGGAAGTGGTACCGTGGCGTTTTGTCACCTTCCCCGGATTTTGTCCGGAGAAGGTGTTTTTTATTCTTATTCTCTGAAAGTAGTAAGGAGTGATTGGATTATGGCGCTTGATTCCCTGCGTTTCGCGCACCGCTTCGACCAGATCAGCGGCAGCGCCATTCGCGAAATCTTCAAAATGATTGCCAAGCCCGGCATGATTTCCTTCGCGGGCGGCAATCCGGCGGCATCGGCGCTGCCCGATGCGGAATGCGCCGAAATCGCCCGCGACGTGCTGCAAAAGGACGGCAAGCGCATCCTGCAATATGGCGCGACAGAGGGGTATCCGCCGCTGCTGGAGAGTCTGCACGCCTATGTGGAGCAGCAGCTTGGGTGCGCCGTGCCTGCGGTGCTGCCCGTCACCGGCTCAACACAGGCAATGGATTTGCTCTGCAAAGCGCTGATTGACCCCGGCGACGTGATTCTGGTGGAGAACCCGTCATTTCTGGGCAACATGCAGTGTATGCGGCTGTATCAGGCAACGCTGGTGCCGGTAGAGAGCGACGAGCACGGGATTATCCCGGAAAAGCTCGAAGAAGCGATGCGCCAGTATCACCCAAAGCTGCTTTACACCATCCCGACGTTCCAGAATCCGACGGGCATCACGCTCTCCGCCGACCGCCGCAAGCCCATTGCGGAACTCGCCGCGAAGTACCACGTCGTCGTGGCGGAAGACGACCCGTACCGCGACCTGCGATATGCCGGAGAAGCGTGCCCATCCATCAAATCCTTCGACAAGGATGGCTGGGTCGTTTTCCTTGGCTCGTTCAGCAAGATTATCAGCCCCGGTCTGCGTGTCGGATTCATGGCGGGCGATGCGGGCATCCTGCGCAAATGCACCGTCGGCAAGCAGTCCACCGACGTCCACACGGCAAACCTTACGCAGGCGATTGTGGATCAGTACCTGCGGCGCGGTCTGCTGCCCGACCACATCAAGCGCATCTGCCGCAGCTACAAGGCGCAGGTGGATGCTATGCTGAGTGAACTTTCGACCTTTCCCGAAGGCACGACGTACACGCGCCCGGACGGCGGCCTGTTCATCTTCGTAACGCTGCCGGAGGGCATCGACGCAAAGGAACTGCTGGAACAGGCGGTAGAGCGTCACGTCGCCTACGTCCCCGGCACGCACTTCTTCTGCGACGGCGGACACGAGAATACGCTGCGCCTGAACTTCTCCAACTCCAGCATCGCGCAAATTCACGAGGGCATGAGCACCCTGCGGGAGATTTTCGCGCAGGCGCTGGCAAAATGACACTGTTTCCCCTACTACTTAATATATAGGAGGTTCCCCATGCACATTCTTGACGTTTTGAAAGAGCGCGGCTTCATCGCCCAGACCACCTTTGAGGACGAACTGTACAAGCAGCTCGAAGAACCGACCACCTTCTACGTCGGCTTCGATCCGACCGCTGATTCCCTCCACATCGGGCATTACATCCCGATTATGGCGATGGCGCACATGCAGCGCGCGGGGCATCGCCCGATTGCGCTGATGGGCGGCGGCACGGCGATGATCGGCGACCCGTCCGGCAAGACCGACATGCGCAAGATGATGACCGTCGAGACGATTGACCATAACGTCGAGTGCATCAAGCAGCAGATGAGCCGTTTCCTTGATTTCTCCGACGACAAGGCAATTATCGTCAACAACGCGGACTGGCTGCGCAACCTGAACTTCATCGAATTCATGCGCGACATCGGCGCGATGTTCTCCGTCAACAAGATGCTGACTGCCGACTGCTACAAGACGCGCATGGCGACCGACAACGGTCTGTCCTTCCTCGAATTCACCTACATGCTCATGCAGTCCTACGACTTCTTGGAGCTGTTCCACCGCTACGGCTGCCGGCTGGAAATGGGCGGCAATGACCAGTGGAGCAACATGCTTGGCGGCGCGGACCTGGTTCGCCGCAAGGACAGTGAAAAGGCGTTCGCCTGCACGTTCCAGCTGCTGCTGACCCACGACGGCAAGAAGATGGGCAAGACCGAGAAGGGCGCGCTGTGGCTTGACCCGAACAAGACCTCCCCGTTCGACTTCTACCAGTACTGGCGCAACGTTGATGACGCGGACGTGGAAAAGTGCCTTGGCTTGCTGACCTTCCTGCCGATGGACGAAGTGCGCCGTCTGGGCGCGCTGCAAGGCAGCGAAATCAACGAGGCGAAGAAGGTGCTGGCATTCGAAGTGACGAAGCTGGTGCACGGCGAAGAAGAGGCGCAGAAGGCCGCCGATGCCGCTGCCGCACTGTTCGCGGGCGGCGCGTCTGCCGCGAATGTCCCCTCCTTCACGCTGACGCGGGACGAATTCGCCGCCGACAGCCGCGTGACGACCATGCTGGTCAAGTCCGGGCTGTGCAAGAGCCAGAGCGACGCGCGCAATCAGGTGAAGGCGGGCGCGGTACTGGTGGCGGACAAGAAGGTGGATGACCTGAACGCCACGCTGGCGGAGAGCGACGTCCCCGCGGATGGTCTGCTGATTCAGAAAGGCAAGAAGAACTTCCGCCGCCTGTTCCTCGCATGAGTGCCATGAACCCCTATCGGACGCTCCGGCAGTCCGCCAGTGACGAGTTCATCATCAACAAAAGCCGCTTCATCGGCTATGCCGCGCCGTGCGAAACGGAGGCGGAGGCGCTTGCCTTCCTGCAATCCATCCGCACAAAGCACAAGGACGCCACGCACAACTGTTATGCCTACATCATCGGGCAGAACGCGGGCATCATGCGCTATTCCGACGACGGCGAACCGGGCGGCACGGCAGGGCTGCCGATGATGGAAGTATTGAAGCATCAGGACGTAGTCAACTGCTGCTGCGTGGTGACGCGCTATTTCGGCGGCGTGCTGCTGGGCGCGGGCGGGCTGGTGCGCGCGTACACGCAGGGGGCCGCCATCGCGCTCAAGGCGGCGCAAGTCGTCGAGATGCTGCCCTCCTGCCAGTACCTGTGCGAAGTCGCCTATCCGCTGTGGGACAAGGTGCAGTACGCGCTGAAAAGCCTGCCCGCGCAATTGCTGAGCAGTGAGTTCACGACCGCCGTCGGCTTCACGCTGCTGATTCGCCAGACGGACGCGCAATCTGTCCTGGACACGCTGACCCGCGTGACCGACGGGCGCATTGAGACGCTGCTGGAAGAAGAATCCTACCGTGCGTGGGACAGCGGAAGCAAATAACCGATTTTACCCGGAAATCGTTCTGATTCAGAACAGTTTTCGGGTTTTTGCTTGACCTTTTTCAGCATTCCTGCTATGATGTTTTCATAAATACTGGGACAAGGAGAAAGGCATATGACAAGGAAGCGTCCCGCGCAGGAGCTTCAGAAGGATGTGCTGGTTCGCGCAAGCGACATGGGGCAAGGGCGCTCGGATTATGAAGCGTTTCACACGCTGTCGCCCGCCATCCACCTGCGCGAAATCCATACGCATGATTTCTTTGAGCTGTATATTCACCTAAACGGCTTTCCCCGCCTGTATGTGGACAACAAAATCGTCACGCTCCAGCGCGGCAGCCTGATGATTTTCCCGCCATTCGTCATGCACGGCATAATCTCGCAGGACGCCATCCGCAACTACGAGCGAGTGGTGCTGTTCATCTCCTCCGGGATGCTGCACCAGCTGGGGCAGGGACTTCTGCCGCTGGAGCAGCGCCTTTTGGACTGCACGCGCCGCACCGGGTATCATTATCAGCTGGATGAAGCGGCGCTTTCGCTGTGTACATCATGCATTGACCGTGTGGCGCAGAACACAGGCGATGAGCGCCCCGAATCGCGCTTGGCGGATTATGCCGCGATGACCGAGTTTCTGCTGCAAATCCTCCGCGTGACGCAGGAAGCACCGACGCCGCAGAGTACCCAGCCCTCGCCGGACACCATGCAGCGCGTGATGGCGTACATCAACGAGCATTACGCCCAGCCGCTGACGCTGGAGGAAATTGCGGACGCGTTCTTCATCAGCAAATCGTACCTGTCACACGAGTTTGTCCGCTACACGAACACGTCGGTGTACGAGTACATCCAGTTCCGGCGCATCTGCGGCGCGAAGCTGCTGATTGCCTCCGGCGTATCGCTGACGGAAGCTGCGTTTCAGAGCGGGTTCAATTCGTATTCTTCGTTTCTGCGCACTTTTCGCAAAACAGCAGGCATTTCGCCGACGGATTTCCAGCGAAATCTTGGCAAATAGCTTTTGCGTTGTCGAATGCGGATAATTTTTTCCCAGATATATCTGCACGATTTGCATAGTAGCGTGGACAATTTGCATAGACGCGCCGCCCTTTCTCCGCTATAATGAGGGTAACTTCCGGATGAGGCAATGCAGCCGCCTCCTCCCGGACAATGTGTAAAGGTTCGGCTGAAAGAAAAAAGGAGGATCTCTATGAAACGTTTTTTCCCGTTGCTGCTCGCTGCCATCATCGGACTGCTGCCGCTGATGAGCGCCTGCGCTGAAGCGCCGCTGGATGGGTATCCCGGCATTGATGAGCTGCCCGCCATCGACACAATCAACAATCCGTTTGAGTTTTTCGACGTGAAGAATGACCCGAACGGCGACGGCATTGTGACCGACATCACCGAATGGGAAGCGCGCCGCACCGAAATCCGCGATTTGATCCAGCACTACTGGCTGGGCTACCGCTGGGAAACCGCGGCGGAGGACGTGTCTGGCAAGTACGAGATTGTCTACGAGGACAACACCGCGTCCTACGGCGGCTTCTATGGAATTTGGGGCGCTTGCGTCTTCAACCTCGGCGACGAGTTCCGCAAGTTGTCCGCTGCGCTGCTGGAAGGTGAAGTGACGGTGGGCGACAAGACGTTCGGCCCGGCATCCACCAAGGCGGAAGCCAAGCAGCTTGCCATCGAGGCGTGGAACGCGGGCTACTCCGTCCACTACATTGGCGAACCGCCGTGGGGCACGGAAGGCGACGCGGTGTTCGTGAACACCACCGGCGCGATTACCGCGGAAACCATCCCCGCCCGTGTGCGCCCCGTGTATCAGGCGGTCATTACCATCACGAATCCGGAAACGGGCGCAAAGGCGAGCTTCGCTGCGAAGCTGAATGTGCCCACGGATGCGCAGATTCTGGCGGCTTGGGGTGAAGAGAAGGAGCAAGTGCCGTTCGTGATTGATATCGGCGGCACCTCCGCATTCTCTGCTGCGAACTTGAACGGACAGGGCTACGGTCTAGTGACGTTCAAAGCCACTGACATTTACCCCGATGACTCCAATGCGGATGACGGCATTGACCGTGCTGGCGTGTACACCGCGCTCTACCCCTACGACGCGAACGACTACAAGCACGCATCCGGCGCGCTGATGGCGTGGAGCTGGGCGGCCAGTCAGATTGTGACCGCCTTGGAAAACCAGGCAGAGGGCACGAGCCTGACGCTGGGCGAGCTGGTTCGCCTTGACCCGGCGAAGACCGTCATCACGGGCCATTCCCGCTATGGCAAGGCCGCCATGTTCACTGCGGCGTTTGACGACCGCATCAGTATCTGCGTGCCGAGCGAATGCGGCGGTTCGGGCATCCAGAGCTACCGCTACAAGGTGGAAGGCAAGATTTTCAACTTCAACACCTCCGCCTACGCCAAGGCTGACCGTGTCTACGGCAAGACCGAAGTGCCGACCGTGTCCTACGGCAAGGGCAACAGCTGGTTCCCGGAGACGGCTGCTATGTTCGTCGCCCGCGATAACCAGATTCCGTTTGACCCGGTGGAAATCATCGCGCTGGTTGCGCCGCGCCCCTTCTTCACCGTGTCAGGCATTGACACCCATTGGCTGGGCAATGAAGGCGCTGTCGCCAGCGTGGTTGCAGCAGAAGAGGTTTACGATTTCGTCGGCACGACGGAAATCGAGAAAAACAACATTGCTGTTCGTGCCCGCCAGAGTGACCACGTCTTCTACCCGCGTGACTTCTGCTTTGCGCTGGCGATTATGGATCGCGAATTCAAGCAGACGGACGACAAGCTGCTGCATGTGAAGGATCTGTTCCCGGAAGGCACAGGCATTTCCGGCATGTCCTACCCGGCGGCGGATTACGCAACCATCAGCGAACTGAACGACTACCCGTTTGACATCAACTCTTCCTACATCCCATGGTCTGCCGAAAGCAAGTACACGCTGTGGACGGCGCAGGAAACCTTCCTGACGAACCACAATGTTACCATTACCGCGCATTCCGACGCGCCGGACGTGATGTTGGTGCTGCCGGATGGCGCGGAAATCGCCGCCGCTTCGCACGAGGGTGACGTGTTCACCTTCACCTTGACTGCCGAACAGTCCGTCTACGGGCGCTACGAGCTGCGCACCGTCGGCACCGACAAGGCGGCGCACAGCGTCTACTTCTCCGCCGTTTCGCTGGCGGATGCGCTCCGTCACGGCACGACGAAGGGCGACGAGGGCGAAGAGAACCGCGTGCTGGGCTTCGCGTCCCGTCTGGCGAACACGAAGGAGAATCCCCCGCTGGTCTACATCGGCAGCGAAACCGAACCCGCTTCCATGATTTTCACACCCGAACGTGTGGTGCCGGAAGACACGAGCCTGCTGGAATACGGCATTTTGTTCCACGACGCGCTGTTTATCCGCATTGCAAACGCTGGCTGGGACGCCTCGCAGACCTTCAAGGTGAAGAACTTGCGGTTTGTCTCCATGCCGGAATACACCTTCGAGTTCTCGATGGCGGACATTGCCGCTTCCGCTGAAAACAACGGCAAGCAGGATGCTGCGCTGTTCACCAAGCCGATTTCTTGGAACGCTGAGCGCTACAACAACGGTTTCTCGCAGGTGTGGCCCGCGATTCCGGATACGCTGGAAGAGCGGCAGGCGCTTGAACGCGGCGAGACCATCACCCGCCCCGAAGCGCCCGAAAAGACCGTGACCGCCTTTGACGCGACCGTCTCCGGCGAAGCGGCACTGTCGGACACCGCGCTGACCATCACGCTGACCTTCTCCGAAGCGCTGCGCACGGGTGAATACGCTGTCGGCATGGACATTGCCGAAGCGTGGGAAACCGCGTGGAATGCGGACGGCACGCAGATGACGCTGACCGTCCCCGCGGACGCGCTGAATGGACAGCACACCGTGAACCTCATCATCTTCCGCCTGATGGATACCGATGGCAACCTCATCGGCGGTCCGGTGGAACTGCATTTGGACTTCTAATCCTCGAATCCCCTGCCCGTGGCGACGTAAAATCGTCACGGGCTTTTTTGTTCCCGGCAAACTTCATTTTCGCTTCCTCGTGACTTCACATTGGATTCATCCAATTGTGGCATAATCGCTTTCGGAACATTCATGAGCTGGAAGGAGTCAGAGGAACTATGAAGAAGACCGGGAAAATCATTGCCATTATCGTCGTGCTTGCGCTCGTCGCGGGCGGCGTTTCCCTCTTTGCGGGCGGACGGAAAAATGCGGCTTATAGCGAGGAAATCGCCCGCACGCAGGACATCAGCACCTATTACACCTTTTCCGGCAACCTGTCGACAAAGGCCAGCCAAATCGTCACCTCCACCGCAAAAACAACCGTCAAAGAGTGCCTGTTCTCCGAGGGCGACGTGGTGAAGAAGAACGACATTATCCTCAAATTTTCAAGCGGCGGCACGGCACGCGCGCCGATGGACGGAACGCTCTCGAACCTCTACGTCGAGGAAGGCGACGAGGTGACCATGGGGCAGCAGCTGCTGCGTGTCGCAGATTACAGCAATCCGCAGATTGTGTTCAACGTGGATGAATACGACCGTCCGGCGCTCTCCGTCGGGCAGACGGCAGATGTGACCGTGCTGTCCACTGGCAAGGTGCTCACCGGCACCATCACCCGCATTGCGCAGGAAGCGACCGTATCCGGCGACTTGGCGTACTACGAGGTGACGATGACCGTGCCGCAGGACGGGACGCTCGCCATGGGCTTGAGCTGCGAAATCCGCGTGCTGTACCAGAGCGTGAAAAACGTTACGACCGTGTCGATTGACGCGATTCAGTACGATTCGGACGGCAAGCCGTTCGTCTACTGCTACGACCGCAAGGACGAAATCGTGCGCCAGAAGGTGACGCTTGGCGTCAACAACGGCTCGATTGTCGAAATCGTCGACGGCATCCGCACGGGCGAAGCGGTGCTGATTCCCGTGAAGAACACAATGGAAATGCCCATGATGCATTATTGACGGAAAGGGGCATTCACCATGGCGGAAAATATTCTGACGATGGAGAACATCGTCAAAACATACAAAATGGGTGATGAACAGCAGACGGTTTTGAACGGCATTGACCTGCAGGTGGACAAGGGCGAATTTGTCGCCATTCTTGGCCCCAGCGGGTCGGGCAAATCAACGCTGATGAACATCATTGGCTGTCTGGACACGGCAACATCCGGCACATACCACCTACATGGGCGGGACGTATCCGTGCTGAGCGAATCGGAGCTGGCGCGCGTACGGTCGAGGGAAATCGGGTTCATCTTCCAGTCGTTCCAGCTGCTTCAGCGTCAGGACGCGCTGCAAAACGTGGAGCTTCCGCTGATTTACGCGGGCATGAGCGGCCACGAGCGCGCTGCGCGGGCGCAGCAAATGTTGGAGCGCGTCGGTTTGAAGGACAAGATGCACCACTTCCCGAACCAGCTTTCCGGCGGACAGCAGCAGCGCGTCGCGATTGCCCGCGCGCTGGCGAACAACCCGACCATCCTGCTGGCGGACGAGCCGACAGGCGCACTCGACCGGGCGACGGGACGGCAGGTGATGAGCCTCTTCCATGACCTGAACGACGAGGGCCGCACGATTATCATGATTACGCATGACATTGAGATTGCCCGCCACGCGCGGCGCATTGTGCGCATCCTTGACGGCGAAATCAGCGAAGGAGTGGTGGAAGATGCTTAAAGAGAGCATTCGCATGTCGTGGCAGAACATCCGCGGCAACAAAATGCGCACCTTCCTGACGATGCTGGGCATCATCATCGGCGTGACAGCGATTATCGCGTTGATTACGACGGTCGGCAGCGCAACGGGCGAAATCACGAGCCAATTCTCTGCCTTGGGCGCAGGCAAAGTGAGCGTAAGCATCAGCGGCACAGCCATCAAGCATGGGCTGAACGAAAGCGACCTCGCGCGCATTGCTGCGCTGGACAATGTGGCGGGTGTTGACCCAAATGTCTCCCTGCGCACCTATGCCGCGCAGGACGGTCAGCTTGTGGAGGATGTGACGCTGGATGGGCGCAGTAGCGACTATTTTTCCGCGCAGGATGACCTAATTGGGCGCGGTCGGGCGCTGAAGGCGATTGACATGGATCGTTCGAGCCATGTTTGCATCATCGACCAGACCTTGGCGTCCGCTGCCTTCCCGAACGAAGACCCGCTGGGGCAGTCGCTGATTCTGCACGGGCAGCAGTTCACTGTCGTCGGCGTGCTGAGCGAGGACAGCGGAAGCGACCTGATGGCTGCCATGTCTGCCAGCAGCGACGGCGGCAAGGCGATTATCCCCTATCCGGCGGCGATGCGGCTGAGCGGCTCAAACACCGTGCGCTCGTTGACACTGTACTTGAAGGACTCGTCGCTGTCCTCCGAAACCGTCGACAATGTGAAGCAGCTGCTGGACAGCGCGTTCAACTACCGCGACAGCGCGTACTCCATCATCAATCTGGACAGCCTGCTGGACACGATGAACAGCATCACCGGCATGATGACGACGATGCTGGCGGGCATTGCGTCCATCGCCCTGCTGGTCGGCGGCATCGGCATTATGAACATGATGCTCGTCTCCGTCAGCGAGCGGACGACGGAAATCGGCCTGCGCAAGGCGCTCGGCGCACGTCCGGGGCTGATTCAAATGCAGTTCCTGATGGAATCGGTCATGCTGTCGCTCATGGGCGGGTTCATCGGCATATTGGTGGGCAATCTCGTCTCGTGGATGATTGCAATGGCGCTGGATATTACCTTCCAGCTCAACGCGGGCGCAATCACGCTGGCGTTCGTGTTTTCCGCCTCGGTCGGCATTCTGTTCGGCTGGGCACCCGCGCGCAAGGCTTCACGGCTGAATCCTATTGATGCTTTGCGGTCGATGTGATATAATAGAAGCATCAGCACAAGGAGGTTTCCGCCATGTTTACGATTCTGGTGGTTGAGGATGACGCGCCGCTGCAGCGGATGATGAGCGCATTTCTGGGGTTGAACGGCTTTTCGGTCGTCGGGGCTGCCAACGGCGAGGAAGCGTTGAACGCCATCGACAGGGTGATGCCCGATCTGGTCATTGCCGACGTGATGATGCCGGTGATGGACGGCTGGGAGCTGACGCGCGAGCTGCGCCGCTGCTATCCGCGCCTGCCCATCATGCTGGTGACGGCGCGCGACACCATTGAGGACAAGCGGACGGGCTTCACCTCCGGCGCGGATGACTACCTGACCAAGCCGGTCGATTTGGACGAGCTGCTGCTGCATGTGCAAGCGCTGCTGCGGCGGTCGCAGGCAATGACGAGCCACCAATTGACCATCGGGCAGACGCACTTGGATTACGATTCGCTGACCGTGCAGCGCGGTGACACGCTGCTGACGCTGCCGAAGAAGGAGTTTTTCCTGCTCTTTAAGCTCCTGTCCAGCCCGATGCAGATTTTCACGCGCCGGCAGCTGATGGACGAAATCTGGGGCATGGATGCACAGAGCGACGAACGCACGGTGGACGTACACATCAAGCGTCTGCGCCAAAAGTGCGAGATTTTCCCCGATTTCAGCATCGTAACAGTGCGCGGTTTGGGCTACAAGGCGGTCAAGAATGGATAAGCGCCGCATCATCCGCAAACCATACTCCTTCCGCGGGCGCATGATTGCGGCGCTGATGGTTGGTTCGCTGCTGGCAACCGTCATCAGCCTGTTTCTCGCCTTCTGCGTGACGCACATCAACCTTTTGCAGGAACTGAAAGTGCGTGAGCGCGCCGTCGCCATCTACCTGATGGAACTGGAACAACGCACGGATCTGGAAACAGACGAATTAGCCCGCCTCGTGGAGCAGAACGGCATCGAAGTTGCTATCCTGTCCGACGAGGATGTCGCTGCCCTGTCCGCGGGCACGCAGCGGGATCTGAACCGCGTGGGCATTGCCTACGAATCAACGACGTGGAAATCGCAGCGAAATCCGGTAACGTATGTGCAGATGCGCACAGGCGTCCTTGCAATTACCGCTGGCGGCGACGGCAGCAGCTACGGCATCGCGTTCGCGCGCATCATCTTCGGCTCAACCAGCTTTCTGGCAGTCTTTGCGCTGATGGTGACGCTGGCATCCTACTGGATTTCCAAGCCCGTTCATGAAATCACGAATGCGACTCGCAAGGTTGAAGAGGGCGACTTCACCGTCAAACTGGATGCCGCCCACGCGCCGGGCGAAATAGGGGAACTCATGCGTTCCTTTAACGCCATGACCGACGCGCTCAGCCGAACGTCCTACCTGCAGAAAGACTTCATCAGCTCCATCAGCCACGAATTCAAAACGCCGATTGCGTCCATCCGCGGCTTTGCGCGGCTGCTGCAAATGCCCGGCTTGACCGAGGTGCAGCGGCAGGAATATGTGGACTTAATTGCGCAGGAAAGCGACCGCTTATCGCGCCTGTCGCAGACGCTGCTGCGCCTGTCCGCGCTGGAGCAGCAGTCCGCGCCCGCGTCGCTGACGGAGTTTTCGCTGGATGAGCAGCTTCGTCAGGTCATCCTGCGCTTAGAACCGACATGGAGCGCGCGCGGCATCAGCTGGCAGCTGGATTTGAACAGCGTTACCGTCGTGTCGGACGAAGAGCTGCTCAGCCACGTCTGGATGAACATCATCCAAAACGCCATCAAGTTTTCGCCGGAGAATGCAGTTATCGAGGTGCGCGTGTTCGCCACAGATACGGCGACCGTTGAGATTACCGACCACGGCATCGGCATGGACGACGCGACCGTGAAGCGCATTTTCGACCGTTTCTATCAGGCAGACCGATCCCGCAAGCAGGAGGGTGTCGGCTTAGGGCTGTGCCTCGTCAAGCGGATTTTGGATATGCTTGGCGGCACAGTATCGGTTGACTCGCGCCCCGGCGAAGGCTCCACCTTCCGCATCCACGTCCCCTTCCGGCCCAAATATGATGAGGCCGCACACACTGGCGAAAGAGAGGGTAAAAGCCCATGAACACCGATTCGCAGCATCTTCAGCAGGTCAGCGAGGAATTTCAGCACATGGTGGAGGAATTTTTTCTGGTGCAGTCGCGCTACTCCGCCGCAATCAAGGAGATTCAGACGAAGCTCGAAATCCTTGATGACGAGTTCCAGATGCGTCATCGCCGCAATCCCATCCACCACATGCAGAGCCGGCTGAAAACCATCCAGTCGATGCTGGAGAAGCTAAAGCGCAAGAACTACGAAGTCAGCATCAACAGCGCCGTCAAAAACTTGCAGGATATTGCCGGCATCCGCGTTATCTGCTCATATGTGCAGGACGTGTACACCATTGCGAACCTGCTGGTCAGCCAAGACGACGTGCATTTGGTGCGCATGGCGGATTACATCCGCGAGCCGAAACCGAACGGCTACCGCAGTCTGCATTTGATTGTTGAAATTCCTGTTTTTCTCTCCGAAGGGCGGATTCTTGTACCCGTCGAGGTGCAGATTCGCACGATTGCCATGGACTTCTGGGCTTCGCTGGAGCATTCGCTCCGCTACAAGGCGCAGGAGTACATTCCGCAGCACATTTCCGACGAATTGCAGCGCGTCGCGACGGACATTGCATCCCTCGACCAGCGGATGCAGGCGATTCACGATCAGGTGGACGAGCTGAGCGACGCGCACGGCGACAGCGCCACATAATATGATTTCCCGAGGTGAAGGCATGGAACAGTACCCGAAGAAACTGCCACCACAGGTGGACAGCCGTCTGCGGCACAGCATCCTTGAAATGCCTGTAGAAATCCGCAAGGCAAGCGGCATCGTGATTTACGGGCGCCGCATCAAGAGCCTTGTTTTTACGACCGATTTGGCGATTATCAAGAACTGCGACGCGGACGCGGTGTTCGCCGTCTATCCGTTCACGCCGCAGCAGTCTATCAGCGATGCGATTATCAAGGCGTCCTACATCCCCGTTTTCTGCGGCGTGGGCGGCGGCACGACGCAGGGGCTTCGCACCGTTTCGCTCGCGAAGGATGCCGAAGCGCAAGGGGCAATGGGCGTTGTGCTGAATGCGCCCGTATCGAACTTGAATCTGCTCGCGGTGTCGAAGGCGGTAGATATTCCCGTCATCATCACCGTGATTGACGAAGCGACCGACATTGGACAGCGGATTGCATCCGGTGCGTCGATTCTCAACGTCGCGGGCGGGGCGAATACCCCGGCGATTGTGCGAAAAATTCGCACAGAGTACCCGGATTTTCCGATTATCGCCACCGGCGGCAACAAGCCGGACACCATCGCCGCGACGGTTGCGGCAGGCGCAAACGCGATTACGTTTACGCCGCCATCCGCACAGGAACTGTTCAAAGCGATGATGACCCGTTATCGGGACGAGTAAAAAGTGCATAAAAGCCCGGCAATCAGCCATACTATCCGTATCAACAGGAGGTGTCGTTTGATGCTGGGCTTTCTTTCTGCAATTCTGGCAGGCGCGGCGATGAGCGTGCAGGGCGTAATGAACACGCGGCTTGGCGAAAAGGTGGGGACGCTGGAGACGAACGCATTCGTGCAGCTGATCGGTTTTTTGCTGGCGCTGCTCATCGCGGTTTTCTTCGGCAAAGGCAACATCCGACTATTGCCGCAAGCGCCGTGGTATGCGTGGCTAGGCGGTGTACTTGCGCCGGTCATCACGCTGACGGTGATGTGGGCGATTGGCAGCCTGACACCGACGGTCGCGATTTCCGCAATTTTGCTCTCGCAATTGACTGTCGCCGCGCTGATTGACGTATTCGGCTGGCTGGGCGCGGAGAAGATGCCGTTCTCGTGGGAGAAGTGGGTCGGCGTGGCGCTGATGGTGGGCGGTGTCATCCTGATGAAAATCAAGACGTGATACGGCGAACGCGCGGATATCAGCAGGATTCCGGGCGATTTTCCACGAACGCTTTTGACCGCTGCGACAAACACAGCCATTTTTCCTCGCAGGAAACAGGCAATCAAATGGCGAAACCTCCTGCGCAGAAAAACAGGAGGTACTTTTTATGCTGCAATCCATCCGCGATGGCGATCGGCTGATTGTGCGCATCGACGGCGAACTCGACCACTTCTGCGCACAGAGCGTTCGCCGCGATTTAGACGCGCTGCTGCTTGACCGCTCCGTCCGCACGCTGATTCTGGACTTCTCGTCGCTGACGTTCATGGACTCCTCCGGCATCGGGGTTGTCCTGGGGCGCTATCGGCTGCTGCGCGACCGGGGCGGGCACGTCGCGATTGTGGGCATGAACCCGCACATCGCTCGGCTGTTCCACATGTCCGGGCTTGACCGGATTATCCGCCAGCTGGACAAGCATCAGGAGGCGCAAGCATGAGCCATCACAACGAAATGGAAGTCCGATTCCTTTCCCTGCCCGAAAACGAAGCCTTTGCGCGCGTGGTGATTGCCGCCTTTGCCGTCCAGCTCTCCCCGACTGTCAGCGAAATTGCCGACATCAAGACCGCCGTCTCCGAAGCTGTCACGAACGCCATCGTCCACGGTTACGAGGGAACGCGCGGCACGGTTATCCTGCGCGCAAGCATTGACGGCACGCTGCTGACCATTGAAATCACCGATAAGGGACGCGGCATCGCCGACATTCCGCAGGCGATGGAACCGTTTTTTACCACGCACCCGGAGCAGGAACGCAGCGGCATGGGTTTTGCCGTCATGCAGACGTTCATGGACGACCTGCGCGTCACGTCCACGCCCGGTCAGGGCACGACCGTGCGGATGAAGAAGCGGATTCTGACGACGCCGATTATGTAAAAGAAATGGACTGCTCCGCATTTGAGAGCAGTCCATTTTCTTATGCTTTTTTCTGCTTGCGAATGTCAAGCACCGCGTCGAGGATGTCCTCAGCGAGCTGCTTTTTCGTCCGCAGCGGGTACTCTGTCTGGCTGTCCGGCGTGATGAGCGTGGCAATGTTCGTATCAACATTGAATCCTGCGCCGGGCTGGCTGACGTCGTTCAGAACAATCAGGTCAAGATGCTTGCTTTCCAGCTTCCGATGCGCGTTTTGGAGTAGGTTCTCCGTTTCCGCCGCGAAGCCGACAAGCACCTGCCCCGGCTTTTTCGCCGCACCGACCTCCGCGGCAATATCCGGGTTCTCCACCAGCTCGACAACGAACGGCTGTCCGTCGTGCGCCTTCTTGTGCTTCTGCGGATACGTCACAGCAAAGCGGTAATCCGCCGGAGCCGCCGCCTGAATGACAACGTCCATGTCGGGCGCAGTCGTCGTAACCGCGTCAAACAAATCCTGCGTGCTTTCCACACGGCGGATGTCAATGCCGTCCGGCGCGGGCGCAGTTGTACTGCCCGCAATCACCGTCACCTGCGCGCCGCGGTTTCTCGCCGCCTCAGCAAGGGCAAAGCCCATTTTGCCGGAGGAGTCATTGGTCATGTAGCGCACAGGGTCAAGGCGTTCGCGCGTTGCCCCTGCTGTCACCAGCACACGCAGACCCGCGAAATCGCGCTTCGGGCAGAGCAGGGAGACAATCGCGCGCACAATGGTTTCCGGCTCACTCATGCGGCCCGCGCCCGTATCGCCGCACGCCAAAAAGCCCGCTTCCGGCCCTGCAAAATGCACGCCGCGGGCTTTCAAAGTCTGCACGTTCTGCTGCGTCACCGCTGCCGTCCACATGCCGGTATTCATGGCAGGTGCAAGCAGAATTGGCGCTTTCGTCGCCAAGACGGTGGTGGAGAGCATATCATCGGCAATGCCGCACGCCATCTTCGCCATGATATTCGCCGTCGCGGGTGCAATGGCAAAAACATCCGCGCGTTTCGCCAGCGCGATATGCTCCACCTCCCATGTTTCCGGGCGCGCGAACGTGTCCGTGACGACGGGATGGTTGCTCAGCGTTTCAAACGTCAGCGGCTGCACAAACTGCGCCGCGTTTTTCGTCATGATGACGTGCGTCTCCACGCCGAGCTTGCGCAGACGGGAGACAATTTCGCAGCTCTTGTAAACCGCAATGCCGCCCGTTACGCCCAGCACCACATGCCGTCCGCGCACGTCGGGAAGTTCACAGCACATCGACGTCCTGATCCTCGTTTTCGTCGTTCGGTTCGTCGTAGGTAATCAGACCGCGGTTGATTTCCTCCACCGCCGTCTTAAGCGGCTTCATGCCTTCATTGTCCAGCAGGGGCTTGCTGCCGCCGATAATCTGACGGCCGCGCTTGCTCGCCTCCACCACGAGGGTATAGCGGGAATCAGCGTGCTTGAGCAGCTCCAGAACGCAGGGTTCGACAATCGACATAAGGGTGTTCCTCCTTTTATGTTCAGCCGCAATTGCGGCAGGAAACGCTTTTATCTTACTCCGGGATTTCAACGGTGTAGCGCGCCGTGTTGTAGCGCTCCGCCTCGATGATGCCGGCAATCCGCGCGGCACAGGCGGCTACGTCATCGTTGATGACATTGTAGCGGTAGTGATTTTTGAGGGCGATTTCGCGCACGGCGATTTCCTGCCGCATGGCGATCTGCTCCGGGGATTCCGTGCCGCGCCCTTCCAGACGGCGGTGCAGCTCTGACATGCTCGGCGGCAGGATGAAGATGCTCACGCAGTCCTTCTCGCGCGCAATCACCTGCTCTGCGCCCTGCACGTCAATATCCAGTACGACATTCTGTCCCTGCGCCAAGCGGCGGCTGACCTCGCTGCGCAGCGTGCCGTAGTGGTGGGCGAACACCGGCGCATACTCAATGAACTCATCGTTTTCGACGCGGCGCGCAAATTCCTCTTCGCTGATGAAGTAGTATTCGCGCCCGTTTTCCTCGCCCGGACGGGGCGAACGGGTCGTCGCGCTGACAGAGAAAACCAGCGAATCGTCATGCGCCATCAATTCCTTGATGACGGTGCCTTTCCCGGTGCCGGACGCGCCGGAAATGACCAGCAGCATACCCTTTCGTGCTTCACTCATGTTGCCATTCCCCTTCATGCTGGTATCACACCGCGTTCTGAATCTGCTCACGCATCTTTTCAATCTCGCTCTTGAGATTGACGACGTTCTGCGCCATTTGCGCATCAGAGCATTTGCTGCCGATGGTGTTGGCTTCGCGGTTCATTTCCTGAATCAGGAAATCCATCTTCTTGCCCGTTTCGCCGGATACATCCAGATACACATGCATCTGCGCGATGTGGCTTTCAAGGCGCGACAGCTCCTCGTCGATGGCGCATTTGTCCGCCATCAGCGCAACCTCCTGTGCCAGCCGCGCCGGATCAACGGGTTCAATCGGCAGACGCGCCAGCCGTTCGGTCAGGCGCAGCCGGTATTCCTCCACCACCTGCGGGGCACGCGACGCAATCTGCTCCCGCAGTGCCGCCGCTGCATCCAGATGCACCTGCAAATCATCCCGCAGATGTGCCCCTTCGCGGATGCGCATGTCCGTAAGGTGCTGCATCGCCAGCGCCGTCACTTCGCGGCACTGCGCGGTGAGTGCTTCTTCATCCAGCGCACGTTCCGTCACAGTCGTCACGCCATCGAGCTGCATCAGGCGGCTGACGGTCAGGTCATTCGCCGCGCCCGTCGCCGCTTGCAGCGTATTTGCCGCCTGCATGTACGCCGCGGCAAGCGTCTCATCCACCGTCACGTCGCTGTCAGAACCGCTGATGCGCCGGAGTGTCAGCTGCACGTCCACATGTCCGCGGCAAAGCGGCGCAAGCGTCTTGCGAATCGTTTCCTCCAGGAAGGTCAGACCGCGGCCGAGCCGCATGGACAAGTCCAGAAAGCGATGGTTCACCGCCCGAAGCTCCACGGTCATCTCCCAGTCGCCCTGGCGAGATGTCTCCTTGCCATATCCGGTCATGCTCTGCATCCGGCAATCCCTCCCCTTCAGAAAATTTATTATACCACGTCCCGCCGCACTTTGCAAGTAGTTTCCCGCATTTGCGCGACTTCAGCTTTTTCGCATTGCAATCTTGACACGCAGTCGGCACGGTGTTATACTTTGGAACATCCGCGTATGTTTTTTTCTTTGTTTTTCGCCAATTTGTCATGCGCAGGGAGGATGCAGCCCATGAAACTCGACCGGAAGAAAATGCTGCTCATCAGCTTCATGCTCTTTTCACTCTTTTTCGGCGCGGGAAATTTGATTTTCCCGCCTTTTTTAGGGCAGAACGCGGGCAGCAGCACTGTCAGCGCCATGCTGGGTTTCCTCGCGACGGCGGTGATTCTGCCAGTGCTGGGTGTCATCGTTGTGGCGCGGTTCGACGGGCTGGAACAGCTCGCGCAGCACGCTGGGAAGAAGTTCTCCCTGATTTTCACCGTCCTCATCTACCTGTCGATTGGGCCGGGGCTGGGCATTCCGCGCGCGGCATCCGTGCCGTTTGAGATGGCGGTCGCGCCGTATCTGCCGCAGAGCGCGAACATCCGCGTGTGGATGGTGGTGTATTCGCTGGTGTTCTTCCTGATTGCACTGTGGCTGTGCATGACACCGGGCAAGCTCGTCAGCCGCATCGGGAATTTTCTCACGCCGTCGCTGCTGATTCTGCTCGTGTTTCTCTTCATCAGCTTTCTGTTCCGCGGGCAGGTCAACATTGCAGCGCCGCAGACGGAATACAGCGCCGCCCCGTTCCTCAAGGGCTTCTCCGAAGGCTACCAGACGATGGACACGATTGCCGCGCTGAATTTCGGCTTAGTGATTGCCACGACGCTGGGCAGCTTCGGGCTGACGCAGCGCAAGGATGTACTGCACCACACGGTCAAGGCTGGGCTTTTCGCCGGATTGATTCTCTCCGCCGTCTACATGATGCTCAGCTACATGGGCATGTGCTCCTCCGGCGTGTACGACATTCAGGAGAACGGCGCGTGGACGCTGCGGTGCATCGTCTTCCAGCTCTTCGGCGAACCCGGCGCGTATCTGCTCGCCGCCATCTTCACGCTCGCCTGCCTGACGACGTGTGTCGGGCTGATTAACTCCATCTCGCAGTATTTCTCGCACCTTTTCTCCCGCGTCAGCTACCGCAAGTGGGTCTTTCTCATCACCGGCTTTTCCTTCCTGATTTGCAATCTGGGTCTGACGGTCATTTTGAGCATTTCCATCCCGATTTTGAACGCCATCTATCCGATTGCGATTGTGCTGATTCTGCTGGGCATAACGCACCGCGTGTGGGCGAAAAACCGCTATGTCTACCCGATTGTTGTCGCCGGAACGGGCGTCGTCAGCGTGCTGTACGCGCTGGACACACTGCACCTGCCGCTGGGCATCCTCGGCACCCTCTGTCACGCGCTGCCGCTGTATGAACACGGCTTCGGCTGGGTGAGCGTCGCGCTGGCAATGCTGCTGATTGCCCTGCCGATGCCGCGAATTTTCGCGAAGCAGAAGCGCGCTTGACAATTTCAGCGGCTTCCTATACAATAGAAGCGTATGATATAAGGGAGCGAGTGACCCATGACTACTCTCAACAAGACTTTTCTGCCCGTGACGCTGGACGAATGCCACGCGCGCGGCTGGGATGCGCCCGACTTTGTGTATGTCTGCGGCGACGCGTATGTAGATCACCCGTCGTTCGGGCTGGCAATTATCAGCCGCATTCTGGAGAAGGCGGGCTATCGCGTGGCAATGCTCTGTCTGCCGCCGTGGCAGGATGTTTCCGCGTTCAAGCAGTTCGGCAAGCCCCGGCTTGGCTTTCTGGTGTCCGCGGGCGTGATTGACAGCATGGTCAACCACTACACCGTCGCGAAAAAGCGCCGCCACGACGATGCCTACGCCCCCGGCGGCAAAGGCTTCATGCGCCCCGACCGCGCGACCATCGTCTACTGCAACCGAATCCGGCAGGCGTACCGCGATGTGCCAATTCTCATCGGCGGCGTGGAAGCGAGCCTCCGTCGTTTCTCCCACTATGACTACTGGGACGACAAGGTGCGCCACAGCATTCTGGTGGACTCCGGTGCGACGCTGCTGATGTACGGCATGGGCGAAACGAGCATCATCGAATGCGCAAACTGGGTGGCGGACGGCATGAATCCGGCGGAACTGCCGAAAATGCGCGGCATCTGCTACATGAGCAAGACGCCTGACCCGACGTGCGTTCAGCTGCCAAGTCATCAGGAGGTCAGTACCGACAAGCGCAAGTACGCTGAGGCGTTCGTCATCCAGTACGACGAGCAGGACCCGATTCGCGGCAAGCGCATGTGTCAGCAGCAGGACACAGATCGGTATCTGATACAGAATCAGCCGTGCCTGCCGCTGAGCCGTGAAGCCCTCGACGCAGTGTACGACCTGCCCTACACGCGCACTTATCACCCGATGTACAAGGCAGAGGGCGGCATCCCAGCGCTGCAGGAGGTCGAATTCTCGATTGCCTCCACGCGCGGATGCTTCGGCTCGTGCAATTTCTGCGCCATCACGTTCCATCAGGGGCGCATCATCCAGAGCCGCAGCCCCGAAAGCATCCTCCGCGAAGGAAAGCTGCTGACCCAGCTGCCGAATTTCAAGGGCTACATTCACGATGTCGGCGGCCCGACGGCGAATTTCCGCAAGCCTGCGTGTCCAAATCAGCTGAAAGTCGGCGCGTGCAAGCATCGGCAGTGCCTGTTCCCGCAGCCGTGCAAGAACTTGCAGGTTGATCACGAGGAATTTCTGTCCATCCTCAAGCAGCTTCGCGAGCTGCCGAAGGTGAAGAAGGTGTTCGTTCGCAGCGGCCTGCGCTACGACTACATCATGTCCGACAAGAACCCGACGCGTTTCCTGCGAGAGTTCTGCAAGTACAACGTGTCCGGGCAGCTGAAAGTCGCGCCGGAACATGTCTGCCCGTATGTACTTGACCGCATGGGCAAGCCGCGCCGCGAGCTGTACGACGCATTCGTCGCGCGGTATCAGCAGGTGAACGAGCAGCTGGGCTTAAAGCAGTACTTAATCCCCTACCTGATGAGCAGCCACCCCGGCAGCGACCTGAACGCCGCGATTGAGCTGGCATGTTACCTGCGCGACACGGGGTTCTACCCGGAGCAGGTGCAGGACTTCTATCCAACGCCCGGCACGCTTTCGACGTGCATGTTCTATACCGGGCTTGACCCGCGCACCATGCAGCCCGTTTTCGTCGCGCGGTCGCCGGAGGAAAAGGCGATGCAGCGCGCGCTGATGCAGTACAAGAATCCGCAGAATCAGCCGCTGGTGCGCAAGGCGCTTCGGCTTGCGGGGCGCGAAGACCTGATTGGCTACGGCAAGCAATGCCTTGTGCCGCCGGAGCGCGATATGCGGGACGACCGCTATCCGACGCGTCCGGGCGACAATCCGGCACACGCGCGCAAGGCGATTCGCCACCCCGACAAGCGGCAGCAAAACAGTGAAAAGCCGCAGAACCGCCGTCAACGGAGAGGATACTAATTGCATAAGGAACGCCCTCGGATGCAGTCAAATTCGACTGTCCGAGGGCGGTTTTCATTGTCGTATTTTCAATTATAACAGCCGCTGCGCCATGCTTTCTACGTCTTCCAGCGTCAGGAGCGTGACCGACCCGAACGGCGCGTTGAGCAGCACTTCAACCGCACGGCGGTAGCGCGTCAGCAAATCCACCAAAGCGGGCAAATCGCACGGCTGCTTGTCGTTTTTCGCCTGCATGAGCTGCGCCGCCAAATCGAAAAAGCAGTCACCCAGCAGGTGCAGGACGATGCCCGCCACGCCGCGAATCTCCGTGAACAGCGCGCCGCTCTGGACACCCTGCGCAATCGTTTGTTCCAGCAGCGGGTGGAAGCGGTCTGACAATGCGTCCAAGTACGTCAAAGCCATCGCGCGCCCTTCCGGCGAAGTGGCCATCGGCAGGAGCATCGCCGTGAACGCCGCGTCCTCATCGCGCATCGGCAGACACGCCGACAGCAGCAGATTCAGCCGCGCAAGGTCATCCGGCGCATCCGCCAATTGGGCTTCGGCACGTTCTGCCGATTCCTGCGCGTGCTGGTGACTGAGCAGCGTCATGATTTCTTCCTTGCTGGCGAAATGGTGGTAGATGCCGCCCTTGCTGACGCCCGCCGCACGGACGATTTCCTGCATACTGGCGGCTTCGTAGCCCTTTTGGCAGAAAAGCTGCTCTGCCGCCCGCAGAATCTCCCGTTTCGTTTCGTCACCCTTGCGCATGTGATGCTTCCTCCCGTTACTCCGCGTTTTCGCGGTGCATGGAGCGCTCCGACGAAAAGCCGTTCGGATAGCGCCCATGCAGTTTGTTAAGATTCCCCTGCAAAATTTCGCTCAGCGGCACATTCAGCCCCTGCGCCGCCTCCGCTAAGTACCACGCGACGTCGCCAAGCTCCTTTTTCAGCTTCTCCTTATCCAGCGGATGCCCCTGAAAGCGGTGCTTTTTGAGCAGGTCAATCGCTTCGCCGCTCTCGCCGCAAAGCCCCATCAGCGCATTTTCCAGCACGTCCTGCGGATTCAGCGCTGGATTAAGCAGGGACATGGCCTCCTGCTGATAATCATCGACATTCATTGCGCCTGCTCCTTCCGCTGCATGAGTTCCAGCCCCATTTTGCCCGTGATTTGCTCCGGCGTCAGCACCATCAGGCACAGGCGGCTGGCAAACTGCGTATATTCCACTTCGGCGGCGGATTCATCCGGATAGAAGCGCTTCGCCAGCGCGATGCACAGGTCATGCTTCTGCTTTTCGTCCGTCACGATGGCGATTCGCCCCTTGACGATGACGCTGCGGTACGCGGTCGTGTACTTCTCCGGAATCACGTCGTCCGCGTCAACCACGCAGAAGGACGCGCGGTTATCGCGGCGGATGCAGTCGATTTTCTGCCCTTCGAGCGCGCCGTGAAAGACAATCACGCCATCCACCAGCGCATAGGACAGCGGCACGCCGTACGGGAAGCCATCAAGGGAAGTCAGCGACAAAACACCGCTGGTCGCCCGGCGAAGCACCTGCTCGCATTCTTCTTGGCACAATGCCTGTTTGTTCCTGCGCATGGTCATGCCTCTTCCACTGCCTTTTTCAGCGGCGTGAGGTCGATGCCTTCCGCGTCATTGAGCACCTTCAGCAGGCTCCCCAGCATCTGCTGCACGCCGCCGGGCACGTCGCTTTCCACATTCAGCGGCAGCACGGGGTCATGCACGGACAGGCGGAGCAGGAACCAGCCGTTGTCCATGCCGCCGTCAAGGTCGAAGGAAATGCGCACGCCCTCGCGGTTATCCGGCGCGATATGCCAGTTTTCCGCTGCGTTCGCATAATCCAGCACGCGCTGAATGACCACCTTGCCTGCGTCGCGGAAGTCATCGGCGGTGATGCTCAGGCGGATTTCGCGGCTCTCGACCGGCTCTTTCAGGTCGGCAATCAGGCTGCCGAGCGTCTTGCCCTCCTGCTTGAGCTTCATAGCGCGGACAATCAGCACCGTGACGAGATACATACCGTCATCGAGGAAGTGATTCTCGCGCAGGGCGGCGTGACCGCTCGTTTCAATCGCCAGCGGGCAGGAAATGCCCTCTTTGTTCAGGCGGATGGCTTCATCGATGACGTTGCGGTAGCCGCGCTTGTAGCGGTAATGCTCGCCGCCCCAGTCGTTGATGAACTTCTTGAGGCCTGAGGACGTCACCGAGTCCGTTACAATCGTTTCGCCGGGCTTTTCGTCCAGCAGAATCGCGGAAATCAGCGCAATCAGGCGGTTGCGGTTGATTTCGCGGCCGTCGGCATCCACCACGGCGGCACGGTCGCAGTCGGTATCGAAAATCACGCCGAGATCAGCGCCAACGCGCTTCACCGCCGCGGAAATCGACGCCATCGCCGCTTCATTCTCCGGGTTCGGGATATGGTTGGGGAACATGCCGTCCGGCTCCAAGAACTGACTGCCTTCAATCCACGCGCCCAGTTCTTCCATCAGCTGCGCATAGAATCCACCTGCGCCATTGCCCGCGTCCACCACGACGTGAAGCCCCAGCAGCGGCTTCGGCACGTCCGTACCCAGTCCGCGGCGGATGCGGTCGGCAAGCTGCTCCTTGTACGTCGGCAGGAACGGCTTCTTAACAATCGTGCCTGCCAGCGGGGTGTCTTCGGGTTCGAGCGTGCTCGCCGTTTTGAGCAGTTCCTCCACCACGTCGCCTTCCACGCCGCCTTCCGCCAAGAAGAACTTCAGGCCATTCTTGTCATACGGGTGATGGCTTGCGGTAATCATAATCGAGCCATCCGGCTGGAAACCGGGCGTGATGATGCACATGTACATTGCCGGGGTCGTGCACATGCCAAAATCCAGCACGGACGCGCCCGCTTTGCTCACACCCTCCGCCGCCGCGTGCAGCAGCGCCGGGCCGGAAATGCGGCTGTCACGCCCAATGGCAATCGTCACCTGCGTCACCGGCTTGCCGACATGCTTCGCCACATAGCGCGCGAACGCCATGCCAAGACACATGGCCACATGCTCCGTCAGCGGGGCATTCTCGCCCACCGCCACGCCGCGTACGTCTGAGCCGCTCTTGAGCTTCATCCAATCCATCTTCTCTTCCTCCTCTGTCCGTTTATCTACGCATTTTCTGAACCATCTTGTCCACTTCTTCCGGCGGAACCGCCTCATACGCGCCGCGCAGCAGGTGATACAGCGGCGACAGGCTCAGGAAATCCTCCTGCACGCGCTTCGTCAGCTGCGGGCTGTGCACATCCACCGAGGCAGTGCTTTCCGGCGAAATGTACACCTCGCGCAGGGCATACCAGCCCTTGAGGTCATCCGGCACACCCGCCGGCACTTCCAGCCGCTTGAAAGAGCTGCCGCCGACGAGCATGTGATGCTCCGTCAGGTGACACTGCTTGATGGCGTTCCGCACTCCGTCCGGGTCGGCGACAATCCTCCGCCGCAAGATGTCCATCATCTGCCGATTTTCGCCCCATGTGCCGGCACCCCAGTTCATACCCGACGGCGCGAGTTCAAACCAATACATCACGCTGCCCTCGCGCGGTTCGCCCGCACGGCGGAACAGTACCCACAAATGGTCGCGGAAGGGGCTTTTGTCCTTCGTGAAACGAACATCACGCCGCAGCCGCGCCATGCAGCGGTATGGGCGGAGTTCCATCTGCGGGTCAATGGAGAGCATTGCGGGCGCGAGTTCCTGAATGAACGCCTCAAACGGCGCTTTCACGTCCCGCTCATAGCGCGCGCGGTTTTCCTCGAAATAGGCGATATTGTTGTGGAAGCGAATGTCCAGAAAGAACTGAATCGTCGCCTCCGGAAATCCGGTAAACATCATGCAGCCTCCTTGGGAATCTCCCTTCTATTATACCTGCTGAAAAGGGATTTTTCAACCGTTCCGGCAGCGCAAATCGCAAAAAAACAGAGGAATGCCCGCGCATTCCCCTGCTTTTCTATGAATCACTCGAAGCGAATCGTCATCTTGACAGGCGTCTGCCCGGTCAGTTCCGCCGAACGCTCGTCCGGCTGATACAGCCCGCAGTACACGTCGAACACCTTGCCGTCCGCCACGCGCTCGCCCGCATCGTTGACGACGGTGAAGGCATTCTTATCCAGCGGAACAGCAATCTGCCGCTTCTCGCCTGCCTTCAGCGCCACGCGCGCGAAGCCCGCCAGATGCGGATGCAGCGTCTCCCACTTCGTGTCCACGTCCTGCACATACACCTGCACAACCGTCTCGCCGTCGCGGTCGCCCGTGTTCTCGACCGTTGCTGTCACCCAGCCCATTTCGGCATCCACCGCTTCGTTATCCAGCGCGAAGGTGGTGTAGGACAGCCCGTAGCCGAACGGATAGAGCGGCTTGCCCTCGAAGTAACGGTAAGTGCGGTTCTTCATCGAATAATCAGTGAATTCCGGCAGTTCAGACAGGTCATGATAGAACGTCACCGGCAGACGGCCGGACGGGTTGACCTCGCCGAAGAGGATTTCCGCCAGCGCCGTGCCGCCCGCCTGACCCGGATACCACGCCATAATCTCCGCATTGCCCTGCGGCACATTCAGCGCAGAGCCTGCCGCGACGACCGTGACCAACGGCTTGCCAGTTTTGACCAGCGTATCCAGCAGCTTCTGCTGGCTTTCGGGCAGATTCAGCGAAATCTTATCGCCGGACGCAAACGCGTTGCCCGTGTCGCCCTCTTCGCCCTCCAGCGTCGCATCCAGACCGACGCACGCAATCACAGCATCCGCATTTTCCGCAACCAGTTCGGCTTCCGCCAAGCGGTCGTTCGGCTGACCCAGATTCTGCACGCGGTCTTTGAACAGGTGGCAGCCTTCGCTGAACAGCACGCGGATGCCGTGCTCCTCCGCATAAGCGCGGATGCCTTCGAGGAACGTCACATAGCGGCTGGAACGGCCATTGTAGTTGCCTTCCAAAGCAGGCACGCTGTCCGCGTTCGGGCCGACGACGGCAATCGTGCGGATTTTGCCCGCGTCCAGCGGCAGCACGCCATCATTGCGCAGCAGCACCATGCACTTTTCCGCTGCTTCCAGCGCCAGCGCGTCGTTCTCGTCGGTATCGTTGGCGGTATAGGGGATTTTGTCGTACTCACAGTCATCCGCGAAGCAGCCCAGCAGATAGCGGGAGGTATACATGCGCTCGCAGGCGGTCGTGATGTCCTCCTCCGTCACCAGACCCTCCTGATACGCGGTCAGCATATGCAGGTAGGTGTTGCCGCAGTTGACGTCGCAGCCGTTTTTGAGCGCCAGCGCCGCCGATTCCGGCGCGGTATCGGTCACATGATGATGCTCGTGGAAGTCACGAATCGCCCAGCAGTCGGAGGTTACATGCCCCTCAAACTGCCACTTATTGCGCAGAATGTCCACCAGCAGCGTCTTCGATCCGCAGGCAGGTTCGCCGTTGACGCGGTTGTACGCGCCCATGACGCTCTCCACCTTCGCTTCCTTCACCGCCGCCTCGAACGCGGGCAGATACGTCTCGTTCATGTCCTTCGGGTTCGCCACGGCGTCGAAGGAATGGCGGATGGCTTCCGGGCCGGAGTGCACCGCGAAATGCTTGGCGCACGCGGCGACCTTGAGGTACTTGCCATTGCCCTGCAAGCCCTTGATGAACCGTACGCCCAGCCGGCTGGTAAGATACGGATCTTCACCATATGTCTCATGACCGCGGCCCCAGCGCGGGTCACGGAAGATGTTGATGTTCGGGCTCCACATGGACAAGCCCTTGTAAATGTCGCGGTCGCCATGCGCAGACTGCCCGTTGTATTTCGCGCGCGCCTCGGTGCTGATGACGCTTGCCACCATTTCGTGGAAGTCCTCGTCGAAAATCGCCGCCAGACCAATCGCCTGCGGGAACACCGTCGCCGTGCCCGCGCGCGCCACGCCGTGCAGGGATTCATTCCACCAGTTATACGCCGGAATGCCCAGCCGCGGAATGGCAGGCGAGTCAAAACGGAGCTGGGAGGCCTTCTCCTCCAGCGTCATCTGCGCAACCAGCTCGTGTGCCAGTCGGCGTGCTTCATCACGATTCATCATCGGAACGTTTCTCCTTTCCTTTTCCAAGGGATTCTCATGTACATTTCCACCAAAAAGCAAAAACTCCTGCTGATTTCGCACAAAAATTTTCACGAAATCCGACCTTTTTCTGCAAAACGCTATGGCGCAACCTCGAATTCTTTGCTATAATAGAACGTGAGAGTGATTTCTGCTGTGAGGTGAGAGAGTTGAAGCCGGTCATTCGCGCCATTGCGTTTGATTTGGATGACACGCTGCTGCGGGACGACCGCACGATTTCGGACGAAACAGTATCCGTCCTGCGCCGCGCAAGTGAAGCGGGCATCTTCATCCTGCCCGCCAGCGGACGCACCTATTGCAGCATGGCGGGGTTTGCAAAACGCATCGGGTGCGCGAGCCGGGTCATCTGCGCCAACGGAGCGGTAATCGCCCAGCCGGACGGAACGACACTGCATGAACTGACGATTCCCGCGGACATCGCACGGCAGGTCGCCCGGTTCGCCAAGGAGCGCGGATGCTACTGCCAGACGTACGCAGGCGATTGCTTCTACTATAATCAGCAGGGGGATTATGCCCGCGCGTATGCGGAAAGCTCGTCCCTGCGCGGCGTGTACGTCGGCGATTTGGAGCAGCACCTAACTGCGCCGACGACGAAGCTGCTGATGATGGCGCCGCCGGAGCAGGTTGTGCAGATGCTGGCGGAGGCACAGGCGCAGTTCGGCGAGTCCGTCGCGCTGACCTGCTCAAAGCCGTACTTTCTGGAGGTCAATCCCCCGCTGGCGACGAAAGGACACGCATTAACCGTCTGTGCGGAGGAAATGGGCTTCCCACTTTCGCAGTGCATGGCGTTCGGCGACAGCCTGAACGACGTGTCGATGCTGCGCGCCGCCGGGCACGGCGTGTGCATGGGCAACGGGCGCGAGGACGTGAAGCGCATGGGCTTTGCCGTCTGCGGGACAAATCAGGAGGACGGCGTGGCGCGGTATATCCAGCGGATCCTTTTTGACTGATTTTGCATAGTATTTAGGAGGTTTCCTATGGTACAGGCAGCCGACTTTGCCAAGACGCTTCAATTGACGGTGCTGTCCCCTTCCACGCAGACGGAATGGGATATCCGCACCACCGATCTGAACCGTCCGGGTATGCAGTTCTGCGGCTTCTATGAATATTTCCCATTTGAGCGTCCACAGGTCATCGGCAAGGTCGAAATGACGTATTTGGAGAACCTTGAGCCGGAAGTACGCCGTCAAATGCTCAAAAAGTACTTTTCCTTCGACATTCCCTGCGTCATCATCTGCCGCGGGATGCATCCGCCGGAAGAGCTGCTGGAAGCCGCCGCCGCGCGCAATATCGCCGTCTATCAGACCGGAATGGTGACGACGAAGTTCTTCTTCACCGCCATCAACTACCTGAACCGCTGCCTCGCTCCGCGCGTAACGCGCCACGGCGTTCTGGTGTCGGTGTACGGCATGGGCGTGCTGATTACGGGCGACAGCGGCGTGGGCAAGAGCGAAGCCGCACTGGAGCTGATTCGCCGCGGGCATCAGCTGGTGGCGGACGACGTGGTGGACATCTGCCGCGTGTCGGACAACCGTCTGACCGGCGAATGCCCGGAGATGGTGCGCCACTTCATGGAGATTCGCGGCATCGGCATCATCGACATCCGCGCGATGTACGGCATCGGCGCCGTCGCGCAGAGCAAGTCCATCGACCTTGTGATTCACATGGAGAAGTGGGTCGAGGGCAAGGAGTACGATCGGCTTGGGCTGAATGACGAGTACATCACGATTCTTGGCGTGAAAGTACCCAGCCAGACCATGCCGGTGCGGCCGGGGCGCAACCTCGCCATCATCATCGAAGTGGCGGCGCGCAACTTGTCCATGAAGAAGCTCGGTTTCAGCGCCGCGCGGGAGCTTGACCGCCGCATGAACGAAATGATCATGAAGCGTTCCAATCCCGACGCGCAGAATCAGGACTAACGTATTTTCACAATTACAATATACAGGAGGCTTTTTCCCATGATTTATGTTGGTATTGACGTTGGCGGCACGGGCATTCAGGTCGGTCTGGTGGACGAAAGCGGCAAGATTCTGTGCAAGGGCGGCATCGTCACCCGCACGGATATCCCCTTCGACATGCAGGTGAAAGCGATGGCGGACTGCGTGCTGGACACCATCGACAAGGGCGGCTACACGCTGGGTGACGTGAAGGCCATCGGCGCGGGCGTTCCCGGCGTAACCGACCCCCGCACGGGCAATATTGCGTTCTGCACCAACCTCGGCTGGGTGGACGTGCCGTTTGTGCAGGAGTTCAACAAGCACATTGCCAAGCCCGTTTTCGTCGGCAATGACGCGACGGTCGCAGGGCTGGCAGAGAGCGTCGCGGGTGTGAGCGCTGGTTCGGACAGCAGCGTGTTCATCACCCTCGGCACAGGCGTCGGCGGCGGCATCGTTTTTAATGGCAAGGTCTGGAACGGTTTCCACGGCGTCGGCAGCGAAATCGGTCATATGATTCTCGAACTTGACGGCGAGCCGTGCACCTGCGGCAACTACGGCTGCGTCGAGCGCTACTGCTCCGCGACCGCCATCATCCGCATGGCGCGCGAGCTCTGCGCAGTGCACCCGGAAAGTGAAATTGTGAAGGTGTGCGAAGGCGACCTGAACCGCGTGAACGCGAAGGTTGTTTTCGACGCGGCGAAGAACGGCGACGAAATTGCGCTCAAGGTGTTCCACCGCTATGTGAAGTATCTGGGTCAGCTGGTTGCCAGCCTGGTCAACTGCATCGACCCGGAGGTTATCGTGCTGGGCGGCGGCGTAAGCAAAGCGGGCGACTTCCTGCTGGACGCTGTTCGTGCGGAAGCGCGGCGCTATGTGCTGTACAAGACGCTCCCGTCGGCGCGCATTGAGCTGGCGAAGCTCGGCCCGGATGCGGGTATCATCGGCGCGGCGATGCTGGGCAAGTAATTCATCCCCCCCCAATAAATTTATCCCCGGAGGCACGGCGCTTCCGGGGATGTTTTGTGTCCTTATACTATTTCCAAATTCACCTGCGCCATCTGCTTGCGCCTTTTCCGCTCTGTCGT
>OGKZ01000050.1_pt1 | contig 101622 bp, 90 predicted proteins | sample 1572571 | NCBI WGS metagenome assembly OGKZ01 (sample SAMEA2581906, study PRJEB24529) | metagenome | biome: Human gut stool | place: China | collected 2011 | reverse complement strand
GGGGGGAGAAATCCCCGGGCGGGGCGCTTTTTCTTTTGCACAACGCTGAATAGGAGTGACTGATATGAAGATCCTCAAGGGCAATCTCGTTTCCGCACCGTCGCTCGGCAGGCTGGAGATCGTCGAGCACGGCTGTCTCGTGCTCGATGACGGCGGCAGCATCGTGAGCGTCGAACGATCTGTGCCGCAAAATGCTGACGCGGAGGTCATCGACTACGGCGATAGCCTCATCATGCCGTCCTTTGTCGATATGCACCTGCACGCGCCGCAGTATCCCATGCTCGGCATGGGTATGGACCTGCCGCTCATCGACTGGCTCAACACCTACACGTTCAAGACCGAGGCGCGCTTTGCCGACAACGACTACGCCCGCCGCATCTATAAAAAGCTCGCGAGCGACCTCATCACGAGCGGCACGACGCGCGTTTGTATGTTCTCGTCCCTCCACACGGACGCAACGCTCATTTTGATGGAGGAGCTTGAAAAAGCCGGCGTCACGGGCTATGTCGGCAAGGTAAACATGGACCGCAACGGCAGCCCCGAGCTTCAGGAGACGACCGAGGAATCCAAGCGCGAAACGCTGCGCTGGCTCGACGAGTGCAGGCGCTTCACGCACGTCAGGCCCATCCTGACGCCGCGCTTCACCCCCTCGTGCAGCGACGAGCTGATGCGCTGGCTCGGTTCTCTCGCGCGCGAGCGCGGGCTGTACGTCCAGTCGCACCTCTCTGAAAATACCGGCGAGATCGCGTGGGTCAAGGAGCTCTGCCCCGACTGCGCGCAGTACTGGGAGAGCTATGACCGCGCAGGCCTCTGGAACGACCACACCGTGATGGCACACTGCGTCCACTCCGATGCGCGTGAGCGCGAGGCGATGCGTGAGCATGGCGTCGTCACGGCACACTGCGCGGGGTCGAATATCAACATCTGCTCGGGCGTTGCGCCTGTGCGGACGCTACTGCGCGAGGGCAACCTTGTCACGCTCGGGTCCGACATCGCGGGCGGGGCGCTGCTGGCGATGAACAAGGTCATCACCATGTCCATCCGCGCGTCCAAGTTCCGCCATATGCAGAGCGACGGGCGCGACGAATTCCTCACGGTGGAGGAGGGCTACTACCTCGGCTCCAGCGCAGGTCATGAGTATTTCGGCGGCCACGGCAGCTTTGTCCCCGGCGACAAGCTCCACGCCATCGTCGTGAGCGACGCGGACTTCACCGAGGCCGCGCATCCGCTCTCGGTGCGCGAGCGCTTCGAGCGCGCCATCTACATGATGCACCGGCACAACATCGTCTCCGTCTGGTCGGAGGGAAAAAACGTCGTCTGCTGACAAAAAACGGGGAGGGGGGCGCACCCTCTCCCCGTATTTTGGGAATATTCCAAAATTTTTTCGGACAACCTATTGACAAACCGCCTGCTTATTTGGTATAGTAGCTTCTGTCCTGTCGAGCAGGAATATTTGGCGGCATAGCTCAGCTGGCTAGAGCATGCGGTTCATACCCGCAGTGTCGAGGGTTCGAATCCCCCTCTCGCTATTTAGCAAAAAGGAAGCACATAGTGGTGTTTCCTTTTTTTACATAAAATTGTTGACTTTAAGTTATGGAAATGGTACACTGCTTTTGTATTCAATTTGAACTATGAGCCGACTTGTTCTGCAAATCATTCCTTTTGAATTGCAGAACAGGTTGGCTTTTTCAATAAGAAAAGGTTATCGGCAGTAGTTTAGAATGTATACAAATATTATAATGGAGGTACTTGAGATGAATAAGGGTACAGTAAAGTGGTTTAACGCTCAGAAGGGATATGGCTTCATTACAAATGAAAGCACAGGAGAAGATGTATTCGTACATTTTTCTGCAATTGTTTCTGACGGATATAAGACACTTGAAGAAGGTCAGAAGGTTACTTTTGACATTGAGCAGGATCCTAAGAACAGCAAGAAGTTAAGAGCAGCTAACGTTACACTTGCATAGTAAGAGGGAAGATTTATTTTATACAGTTCTAGTGTAAGCGTTGTCCGACCATTATGAATATTTGTAATAAAATAGAGTCTTGCAGCAACCGCCATATTTTGGCGGTTGTTTTTCCATATACAATTTGTCAAGTGTAAGATGTAAGTTATTAATTGATATTCATAAGTAGTAAAAGAATTTTATAGACATAGAAATTTCTTTATTAAGTTTAAGGTAATAAAAGGAGAATGGTATGGAGCTTAAAATTACACATAATAAGGGAGTTACGATTCAGGATGATTTGATTGGTATTTTCTTTGAAGATATCAATTATGGTGCTGATGGTGGCTTGTATGCGGAAATGCTGGAGAACAGATCTTTTGAATTTCTGGATGCGCGGGGGGATAAGGATGCGTATCACCAGATTTTTAATGGATTATATGGATGGTCAGCGTATCCCAAGGAACAAGCAGAATTGCAGATTCAGAAGATTAATCCATTAAATAATGTAAACCCACACTATATGCATGTACAGGCTCATGTAGGAAGTGGATTTACGAATCAGGCATATGAAGGAATTTTTCTGGAAGAGGGACATTCATATCGGTTAAGCTTCTATGCAAGATCGGAGCAGAATTTTAAAGTACAGGTTGCAGCATTAGAGAGGGTAACCGGTAAAAAGCATATTTTGACAAATGTATTAATAAGTAACAATGACTGGCATAAATATACTGTTTCATTTACTGTAAATGAGACAATACGATATGCATTATTTGCTATTTTATTTGAAGAACAGGCAGAGGCGGATTTTGACTGTATTTCCCTTTTTCCAGAGGATGCAGTTTGTGGATTATTTAGAAAAGATCTTGCAGAAAAATTAAAAGATATGCACCCTAAGTTTATGCGTTTCCCTGGGGGATGTGTTGTTGAAGGAAATGAATTGACTAACCGTTACCAATGGAAACTTTCAGTGGGAGATATCACTCAGAGAAAGGCAAACTGGAATCGCTGGGCAGTTCATGAAAACTGTGAAGAGAATCATTTCACGTCAAAATTCAGTCATTATAATCAGACTTTAGGACTTGGCTATTATGAGTATTTCGTATTGTGTGAATATTTAGGTGCGAAGCCTCTGCCAGTTGCCAATGTAGGTCTTGCCTGCCAATATCAGTCTACACAGTTAGTTGAGAGAATAGATCCTGCATATCAGGAGTTTATTCAGGATGTATTGGATCTTATCGAATTTGCTAATGGAGCATCCGATTCAGAATGGGGCAGGATTCGTGCACAGATGGGACATCCAGAATCCTTTGGATTAGAGTATGTAGGCATTGGTAATGAGCAGTGGCAGACGGAGAGAGTAGATTTTTTTGAAAGATATGATGATTTTGAAAAAGCCATTCATGCCAAATACCCTGAAATTAAGTTGATCAGTTCAGCCGGACCAACTGTTCATACACCAACTTATGAAGCTGCCTGGGAGAATTATCATGCCAAGGCAAAGAATAATTCAAATTATACATGTGCAGTAGATGAGCATTATTATATGGAACCGGAGTGGTTTTTAGCCAATACTCACTTTTATGACGATTATTCCAGAGATGTTAAGGTCTTTTCAGGAGAATATGCAGCACATGATAAAGAGGTAAAAGAGTCAACGAAGCGTAATAACTGGCGCTGTGCATTGTCGGAGGCTGCTTTTCTTACAGGAGTAGAGCGTAATGCGGATGTAGTGTATCTGGCTTCTTATGCGCCTCTTTTTGCAAGAATTGGCTATGAACAGTGGGCACCGGATCTGATCTGGTTCGATGATCGGACAAGTTATGCAACACCGAATTATTATGTCCAGCAGTTGTATAGTGATTATACGGGGAAGTACACAGTTAACAGTGAGTTGGCAGGCGGTGAAGAGTCTGGTGTATATCATATTGTTTCTGCCGATGAGCAGGGGCATCTGTATGTGAAATTGGTTAATGCATCTGATAAGGAACAACGGATAGAACTTCAGTTGGATGATGAATGGAATATCAATCAAAATACGTTGGTAAAACAAATCATAATGCAGGCGCAGCCTTTAGATGTCAACTCTATTGAAGAACCTGACAAGGTTAGTCCTAAAGTGACAAAAGTAAATTATCAGTCAGAACTTAACTTACCGGCATACAGCTTCACTGTATTAGAAATTGCAGTTTAATGAATTAGTTCTAGGAACGGCTGTTTAGCTCGCCCATTGTAGAGTATGGCAGAGAAGCTTGGATATTTCGTTCGAAGACACGTTTCCACTCCGCTGCTCGATGTAACGGACGCATAAGGTTGCATGGGCTTAACAGCCCCTGCGACCTAAGCGCCGACACTCGCAGAGGGTCTTCTTACAAAACATTCCAAGTTTCTCTGTGACGTTACATATAGAGGGCAAGCTGCACCGCCTGGGTACTGAAAGTTTCCATGTCAAAAATTTGCTGTATACAGATGATGCACCTTACCAACTTCGTATGTAATCTTACAGGAAGATTCGAATATTTTGTTTCAAACACATTTTCCTTCTACTGATTGATGTGACCGTTTCATGGACTTTGAATCACCATTTATAGAAATAGGTACTACCTAGAGCAAATTTCCAAAACAATAAATGCTAATGTGACTGTGACAGCGTAAGCCTGTCATTTAATATGAGAATTTTCTGTATCCAGCCGCTGGTCTAGCAGTTCGGTGAATGCAGCTTAGGGAGTGATGTTTAGTGTTTCTTAGAACAAAGATCAAATGCTTGCAAGCCAGGCGCAACTGTTTGAGCCCGTAGGGCGAGTTTTGCGCTCGGCTTGTACTCTAAGCATTTGAGATGCAGTTCTTAGAAACTCTTACGTCACGTACGTGGCAAAAGAACCGAACTGCCAGACTAGCGGCGTACCTAGAACTTCCTTCCTTAAATTGCAATTTATTTCCAATATCGTAGAGTTTTTTGCGGCTATATATATGAGGAACAAAATACAGATGAGGGGGTAAGCCGTGGAAGACAGGAAGATTATAGAGTTGTATTTCAAACGCAATGAGCGAGCCATAGAAGAGACACAGCACAAATACGGAGCATATTGCTTTCAGATTGCAAGAAATATATTATCTGCGCAGGAGGATGCAGAAGAATGCGTGAATGATGTCTGGCATATAACGTGGAATAAGATTCCACCAACAATACCTATATCGTTTAAGGCTTTTCTGGGAAAACTGGTCAGAGATATCTCGCTGAGCAGATATAGGGCGAACCATGCAAAGAAAAGATATCAGGGATTGGAGGCAATGCTTGATGAGCTGGAAGAATGTATTCCTTCCGGCTTTGATACGGAGAAAAATTATGAGAATCAATTAATCACAGAGGCGATTAATCAGTGGTTGGAAAGTTTGCCTAAAGAAGAACGTGTTTTATTTGTAAAAAGATATTATTATGGAGCTTCTGTCAAAGATTTAGCCATGGAATTTGGCTACAGGGAGAACCAGATGGCTCAGAAAATGATGAAATTACGAAAAAAATTGCGAGTTTTTCTAATCAGAGAGGGGGTAGACCTATGACTAGAGAGGATTTATACAAGAGTATATCCGAGATTCGTCCGGACTTTTTGGAGGAAGCAGCTTCTTACAAAGTAATGAAAAGACATTCGTGGAAGCGCTGGGGAGTCATTGCGGCATGCTTGTGTATTTGTTTTTGTAGTGCGGTTCCGGTTTTGGCGGCAGCCGATAATAAGTATGCCTATGAGGTGTTATATGCAATTTCGCCTGCTATTGCGCAGAAGCTAAAGCCAGTCAACGTGTCCTGCGAAGATAATGGAATCAGAATGAAAGTAATGGCTGTCGATGTTGAAGGAGCAAATGTAAAAATACTGGTGTCCATGCAGGATCTTGTAGGAGAACGTCTTCAGGCAGATGCGGATTTATTCGATAGTTATAGTATTCATACGCCCTATGACCAGACGGGTAATTGCACATTTGTAGAGTATGATTCCCAGACGAGAACAGCTACTTTTCTGATCAATATTGAACAGTTGAGTGAGAGTCTGACTGTCGCAGATAAGATTACATTTTCTGTAAGTAATATATTGAGTGGAAAAAAGCAGGTAAGTATGCCGATTTCAGAAATAGATATGCACAACCTGCCGCAAATCACGGATTATGTGGAAGCCCCTGCTATACGAGGATATGGTGGAAGTGGGATGGTGGATTTGAAAGAAATACATCTCATAAATTCCGATCAGACCGTATTATTGGAAGAAGGTGTTACCTTAACAGGGTATGGCTTTGTAGATGATATGTTGCATGTGCAGCTTCGATATGATGATATCCTTAATACGGATAATCATGGTTATGTGTATCTGAAAAAGGCAGATGGCGAGACAATAGAGAGTGTGTATGATGTTTCTTTCTGGGATGAAGTGCAGAAAGACAGCTATGAAGAATATATTTTTGAATTAAATGCAGAGGAATTACAGGATTATGAATTATGGGGAGAGTTCTGGACTTGCAATGGTGGTGCAATTGAAGGCGACTGGCAAGTAACATTCCCTATTGACAATAACATAATTACAAATCAGGAATAAATATAAAGAAAACAGTGCAAATTTAGATAATTTTCTAAATCTGCACTGTTTTGTTATAAAAAGTAGTAGTCGAATTAGAATAACTGATCGATTCGATTCATGGCTTCGATGGTATTTTCACGATTGCCAAAGGAGGTCAGACGGAAGAAATTATGTCCGTTCTTGCCAAATCCCGCACCGGGAGTACCAACTACCTGTGCATTCTTTAACAGATAGTCAAAGAAGTCCCAGGATTCCATATTGTTAGGGCATTCAAACCAGATATATGGGGAATTTACACCGCCAAAGTAGCGTATATTCTTTTTCGCAAGTCCTTCTGCAATAATCTTTGCATTTTCCTGATAGTATTTGATATTGGCTTTGCACTGTGCCATACCTTCTACGGAAAAGGCAGCAGCAGCACCTTTCTGGACGATATAGGATACGCCATTGAACTTGGTAGTCTGGCGGCGGTTCCACATAGCATTCAGGGACATTTCCTTACCATTGGAAGCAGTAAATTTCAGGTCTTTAGGAACGATGGTGTAGCCACATCTGGTTCCGGTAAAACCTGCTGTTTTGGAAAGGGAGCAGAATTCAATGGCACACTTTCTGGCACCTTCAATTGCAAAGATGCTTCTTGGAAGAGTTTCATCTGTAATGAAGCATTCATAAGCAGAATCATAGAGTATAATAGCGTTATTTTCTAATGCATAATCTACCCATTCTTTTAACTGCTCGCGGTTATATGCAGCACCTGTTGGGTTATTAGGAGAGCAGATATAGATGACATCTGCATGGAAGTTGTGATCTGGCATAGGCAGGAAGTTATTTTCTGCGTTGGCATCTATATAGGTGATATTGCGTCCATTCATGATATTTGTATCTACATATACAGGATAAACAGGATCAGGAATCAGGATAACGTTGTCCTGGGCAAACAGATCAGTGATGTTACCTGTATCACTCTTAGCACCATCAGAAACAAATACTTCATCAGGTTCGATGCAGTCAACACCGTTACGTTTATAATAATCTACGATTGCATTTCTCAGAAAATCATATCCCTGTTCAGGACCATATCCTTTAAAAGTATCTGAGCTTGCCATGGCATCAACGCCTTCATGAAGCTGTTCAATCATTTTGGAGCCGATGGGCAGGGTAACATCGCCGATTCCAAGACGGATGATTTTTTTATCGGGATTAGCTTCCTGATATGCTTTTACACGATGATTGATTTCAGCAAACAGGTAGCTTTCTTTTAAATTTAAGTAGTTCTCATTTAACTTTGGCATAGTAATCTCCTCTCTGATACAAGTGGTTCTTAATAGGAACACTATAGATATAATAACTTTAGAGATGCCATTTGTCAATTGATTGTATAAAGAAGAATTAAAAAATAAGGGACTTGTATGAAAATAAATACATTAATTTGTAAAATTTGAGTATAAATATGCTTGACTTTCAAAATAAAGGGACTATAATTCAAGGTAATTTAAGAGATTAGCTATGAGCAGGATAAGATTTCTTACTATCAACGTTTCCAGAGAGTTGTCGGAAGGTGTGAGACAACAGCGAAGTGGGAAATTATCACTTGTGAGCCTTTCAAATGAAACAATAGTAGTTTGGAACGGATTTCCACCGTTAGAGGGAGGCATATTTACCGATAACAGATATCGGAGATGTGACTGAGAGACCAGTATTAACTGGTAAGAGAAGTGGTAACGCGGAAGCATAAGCCTTCGTCTTCTTATATAAAATATAAGAGGATGGAGGTTTTTTTAATGAATAAATATAAGCTGGTCTTAAAAATGTTAATAAACAGATGAGTCATGTACTGGTCTGTTGAAGATAAAAGGAGGAGAATATTATGAACACTTTAGTAATTGTATTGATTGCTGCAGTATGCCTTGTATGTGGCTATGTATTTTATGGTCGCTGGCTTGCTAACAAATGGGGAATTGATCCTAAGGCAAAGACTCCGGCAGTTGCAAAAGAGGATGGACAGGATTATGTTCCAACAGACGGATGGACAGTATTTGCACATCAGTTCTCATCTATCGCAGGTGCAGGTCCTGTTACCGGTGCTATTCAGGCAGCAGTATTTGGCTGGGTACCTGTATTGCTCTGGATCATCCTTGGAGGTATCTTCTTTGGAGCGGTTACAGATTTTGGCGCACTTTATGCCAGTGTAAAGAATGAAGGCAAGTCCATGGGACTTCTGATCGAACAGTATATTGGCAGGACGGGTAAGAAATTATTCCTGTTATTCTGCTGGCTTTTCACATTGATCGTAACTGCGGCTTTTGCAGATATGGTAGCTGGTACATTCAATGCTTATACAGTCGTTGATGGAGTATCGCAATTATCAGATGCGGCAAAAGTCAATGGCGCAGCAGGCAGTATATCACTTTTATTTATTGCATTTGCAGTTGTATTTGGTCTGATTCAGAAGAAAATGAAATTTACAGGCTGGAAAGAAGTTGTGTTAGGTCTGGTTTGTACAATCGCTGCTTTCTGTATCGGTATGTTTTGTCCATTAGTCACAACTAAGGTAAATTGGACATATATCGTATTTGCATATATCTTTCTGGCAGCAGTACTTCCAATGTGGCTTTTAATGCAGCCAAGAGATTATATGACAACATTTATGTTTGCAGGTATGATCATCGGTGCAGTGGTAGGTCTGGTTGTGGCACATCCTACTATGAATCTTCCGATGTATACGGGATTCCATAATGAGAAATCAGGTGATCTGTTCCCGATTCTGTTCGTAACAGTTGCCTGTGGTGCAGTATCCGGTTTCCACAGCCTGGTGTCATCCGGTACTTCATCCAAGACAGTATCAAATGAAAAGGATATGTTAAAGGTTGGCTATGGTGCCATGATTCTTGAAAGTCTGTTAGCTGTTCTGGCTCTTTGTGTCGCAGGTGCAGCAGCATCAGCAGATGGTACAGCAGCAACAGGCACGCCTTTTGCAATTTTTTCATCAGGTGTTGCAGGATTTCTGGAAATGTTTGGTATTCCGGTTTATGTAGCACAGTGCTTCATGACTATGTGTGTATCCGCATTGGCATTGACCAGTCTGGATTCTGTTGCACGTATTGGTCGTATGTCTTTCCAGGAATTGTTCAGTGTAGATGATATGGAGCATGCAGAGGGCTGGCGCAAGGTTCTGTGCAACAAATATTTTGCAACAGTAATCACACTTGCATGTGGGTATGTATTGACACAGATCGGATATTCCAATATCTGGCCACTCTTTGGCAGTGCAAACCAGTTGTTAAGTGCATTGGTACTGATCACATTATGTGTATTCCTGAAAGTAACAGGCAGACAGAACAAGACCTTGTTTCCACCACTTATCATCATGTTATGTGTAACCTTTACTGCCCTGGTAGAGAGAACAATAGCACTTGTCAAGGCTTATTCTGCAGGTTCAGCAACATTCCTTGTAGAAGGTTTACAGTTGATCATCGCAATTCTTCTGATGATCCTGGGTGTGATTATTGTAATACATAGTGGAAAGAAATTAGTACAGAAAAAGGAAGATAAATAATTAAAATGGCAGTTGGATTGTTAAGTTCAACTGTCATTTTTTGTTTTATTTTGTATTGATCAGATTGCTTTTTAGACACCTATTTGCTACAATGGAGAGACAGCTTATAGCACATTTTAATACATTATCGTGGAACAAATGCGTAATGAAATCATAGAAATTCAGGGGAGCAAATAGATATGTTGGCAAGATGGAAAGAAAAATACATAGGGGATAAAAAGTTCTATATGAGGGTATTGACCCTTGCGATTCCTTTAATTATTCAGAATGCGATTACGAGTTTTGTCAGTTTTCTGGATAATATCATGGTCGGACAGATCGGAACGGAACAGATGTCGGGAGTGGCTATCGTCAATCAGTTGATGTTCGTATTTAACATCTGTATCTTTGGTGGGGTATCAGGTGCCGGCATTTTTGGTACACAGTATTTTGGAAAAGGCGATTATGAAGGACAGAAGTATACATTTCGTTTTAAACTCTACGCATGTGGAGTGATTACGGGAATTGCGCTGCTTTTATTTGGCTTTTTTGATACGCAGCTCATTTCACTGTATTTGAGTGAAAATGGCAGTGTGGGTGATGTAAAGCTTGCACTGAAATTTGGAGAAGAATATCTGGCAATCATGATGGTGGGGCTGTTGCCTTTTGCACTGTCACAATCCTATACGAATACCATTCGTGAAACTGGACAGACTTTTGTTCCGATGATCGCAGGAATTGTAGCAGTTGTTACGAACCTGATACTGGATATTATCCTGATCTTTGGATTGGGAAGTATTCCTGCGATGGGAGTAGAGGGTGCTGCAATTGCTACAGTTATTGCCAGATTCGTAGAGTGTGCAATTGTGGTGATATGGACACATACTCATACAGATAAGAATCGCTTTATTGTTGGGGCTTATCGCAGCCTGTACATTCCAGGCAGAGTCCTTGGGGATGTGATCAAGAAAGGTACTCCACTGATGTGCAATGAAATGTTGTGGGCAATGGGCATGGCAGTGATCGCACAGTGTTATGCAGTCAGAGGACTGGAAGTGGTCGCAGCACAGAATATTTCGTCTACAATTACGAACCTGTTTAATGTAGTTTATATTCAGCTTGGTTCCTGTATTTCTATTGTAGTAGGGCAGTTATTGGGTGCTGGTAAGAAGAAAGAAGCCAGAGAAGCAGATACGAAGATGATCTTCTTCAGTGTTGGCTGCTGTACGGTAGTGGCACTTATTATGATCGCAGTAGGCAGATTCTTCCCTGCTATTTATAATACGGAAGAGACGATCAAAGATCTGGCAACGACATTTATTGTGATTTCGGCAATGGTTATGCCATTATGTTCTTTCTCACATTGTTCCTATTTTACATTGCGTTCAGGTGGGAAGACAGTTATTACATTCCTGTTTGATAGTGTGTATACATGGGTGGTTGTAATACCAGTTGCTTACTCACTGGCTCATTTTACACAGCTTTCCATTCAGGCAGTATTTTTCATAGTGCAGTTCATGGAGATTATTAAGGTCATTATCGGATATTTCATGATCAGAAGTGATGTCTGGCTTCAGAATATTGTAGATAATACTGTTACAGTACACGAGTAAATTGTTGATGGAATGAGGTACGAACTAACAGTAATATAATACTTCTTCGACTGTAGAATAACTTTGTTATATTGATTTTTTAACTGTTTTATATTATGCTGTAATTATAAAGGACAATATTACGGGTGCATAATATATATGTTTGGCAGATTGATTAAGGAGGGTAATATTCATAATGGCGGGTTACTTATTTGTACATTTTATTGGGGAACAGGAGAACGGAGAACAGATTTATTTTGCAGTGAGTGAAGATGGGCTGCACTGGCAGGACTTGAATGGTGGACAGCCGGTGTTGATATCAGATATTGGAGAAGCTGGCGTCAGAGATCCGTTTATTGTACGAGATGAGAAGAATCATAAATTCTATCTGATTGCAACGGATCTTTGTATAGGTTCGGGCAAAGGCTGGGAGTGGGCTGTTACAGAAGCAAGCCGTGACCTGATCGTATGGGAATCAGAGGATATGGTCAATTGGAGTAGACCACGAAGTTGTCACGTTGGAGTAGATGGGGCAGGTTGTGTATGGGCACCGGAGACGATTTATGATACAGAGACAGAATCCTTCTTTGTATTCTGGGCTTCTATGGTAAAACTGGATGGAGATGAGGAACCTAAGCAGCGTATCTATGCTGCATATACGAAGGATTTCGTGAACTTCACAGAACCTTTTGTATATGAAGAAGCAGATTGTCATGTGATTGATATGAATATTGTATACAGTGATGGATGGTATTACCGATTCGTAAAAGATGAGACAAACAAGAACATTCGAACAGACAGAGTTGCCAAGCTGGGTAAGGGAATCAAAGCGGAACCAATCCATAGTGAAGTTCTGTCACAACTGTTTGGCGTGGAAGGTCCGGAGACATATCAGCTTCCAGACGGCAGATGGTGTCTGATCGTGGATCAGTTCGCAACACATAAAGGATATCTGCCGCTTATCTGTGATGACCTGGCTACCGGTAATTTCCAGGTGGCACAGGAAGGTTCTTATGACCTTGGCAAGTTAAAGAAACGTCATGGTGGTATCATGCAGATTACAGAAGAGGAATTAACCAGATTAAAACAGAACTTCTAAATGCATTGCAGGGCATATTCCAGAGACTGTTTCAGGTGTTCTTTCATAAGATCTGAAGCTTTCTGATATTCTTTATTTCGATATGCTTCATAAATGAATATGTGGGATTTTTCAATCTCTTTTTGTACAGCGTGGTCTGTCTGATACATTTTAGATAAAATGGTCAGCTGGCTGCGCTGTTTTTCTGCTGCTCTGGCAAGTCGTGAATTATCGCAGTAATCATAGAATACCAGATGGAAACGGTCAGATAGTGTAGTCCATTCCTGAGTTTCTTCGTCAGATAAAGAAGCTTTATCATGAAGGGCAGCAGTGCGCTCTACAATATGTGCAAGTTCTTCAAGGAGGGCAGACTGTTCAGGATGTGCAGAGGCATACTGGATTGCCAGAGCATCCATGTCTCCGATAAATTGATACAATTCTCTGATGTCTTTTTCACTTAGGTTGATGACAGTGACACCTACATTAGAATAGTAATTGACCAGACCTTCTTCGGTCAGGCGGGTCAGGGCGTCACGGATAGGAGTGGAGCTGGTAGCGAAGCGCTCCTGCAGATTCTTGAGAGTCAGTTTCTCACCCTGGGGGATTGACTGATCCAGAATGTCATTCTTTAATATAGTATAAATCTGTTCTGATAAAGTAGCCTTGTTAAGTTGCATGATTAAGTCTCCTGTTTCATGAAATAAAATACATTATAGCAGAGTAGTGGGGTATACGCCAGCCATGGCATTCATAAATTGCCGATAGATCGTCAATTTATTCATGACGGGCTGCGCCCTATAGAATATATGATATAATGTCACCTTTGTGAGCAAGCTCCCACGGTGACATTATATCATATATTCTGCATGGCTGGCTATGCATTTTGCAAAATGCATATTGCAAAGTTGGTGGGATGATGATATACTTTAAAGCATTAAAGCAACGAAGAAAGCGGGAGGGTTCACATGAGAGATGAAAGGCTTTTGAAGGAGTTGACTCAGTTGATGGGTGTCTCCGGATTCGAGAAGAATGTGCGTGAAAGAATCGAGCAGGAAGCGAAGCCATATGCTGATGAAATATATACAGATGCGATTGGCAATCTGATCGTATTAAAGAAGGGGAATGGCGGAGAGAATTCCAAGAAGATCATGTATGCGGCGCATACGGATGAGATCGGTTTTATTGTAAAGAAGATAGAAGCAGACGGAAGACTCAGAGTAGCCAATATGGGTTGGAACTGGGCTGGTTCTGCATATAACGCAAGGGTTCGTTTCAGAAACGGTATCAGCGGTGTAGTAGGCTGCATGGGAAGTATCGAGGATGCCAAGAATGATGTCGGAAAGCTCTATATTGATATCGGAGCAGTTTCTAAGGAAGACGCACTCAAGTATGTCAAGTTAGGTGATGTATGCGGATATTATGGAGAATATCTGGAACTGGTAAATGACAGAATCTGCGCTAAGACACTGGACAACAGAATCGGCTGTTATCAGTTACTGATGGCACTGAAAGAGAATGACGGTTCTTATCCCAATGATGTTTATTATGTATTCTGTGTACAGGAAGAATTGGGATGCAGAGGAAGTAAGCCAACGGCAGCCAGAATCAAGCCGGATATCGGTATTGCGGTAGATATTACACCGGCGCATGACTATCCCTGTGATTTGGAGGGCAGCAATGAGGTAGATGGAGGTATTGGTATTAAGATCTGTGATCCTTCTGTTGTATGTGATGAGGATGTAGTCGCTGCTATGGAAAAGGCATGCGAGGATAATCACATTAAGTATCAGCGTGAAGTGATTGATAAGGGTGGTACAGATGCTTCCAGCATGAATCTGTCAGGATATGGTGTCAAGGCAGGTGGTATCGTAGTAACAACCAGATATCCACATAGCCAGAGTGCAGTAGCTTCCAAGGCAGATATCGAAGCTGGTGTTGATCTTATGACAGCTTTTTCCAAGACAGAGTTCACATTTTAATTACAAAAGGAATTGTACAGCTTTAATATATGCATAAACAGGCACTGTGCAGCATTATTAAGCTGCACAATTCATTCCATTCTTTAGCAAAGATAGAAGGAGTAGAAAACCTATGAAAAAGATGAAAAAAATTGGCGCTGCTATTCTGGCAGCATGTATGGTAGTCAGCATGGCTGCCTGTGGAAACAGTGCAACAACCGGTGATAACGGTTCACAGAGTGAGAGCTCTTCCAATTCAGGCAAGACAGATATTGTCATTGCAGTAGATGCTGATATTGATACACTGCATCCTGCTAATTTCTCTACAACTGTAGAGTTAAATATACTGAATCAGATTTATGATACTCTGATGTATATGAATCCTGATGAAACGCATGATCCGGAACCAAGAATTGCAGAAAGTTACGAAATCAGTGATGACGGTCTGGATTATACTTTCCACTTGAGAGATGATGTTACTTTCCATGATGGAAGCAAGTTGACTTCTGAGGATGTTAAGTTTTCTCTTGAGATGTATCAGCAGTCAGAATATCAGGGTTATGAAGTAGATGGTCTGGCTTCTGTTGATACACCTGATGATACAACAGTTGTCTGCCACTTGGAATATCCATATTCTCCGTTCCTTTTAGGTGTATGCAATGTACATATTGCATCTAAGAGTTATTATGAAGCATCTGCTGATAACTTCGTAAGTTCACCTGTTGGTACAGGCCCATATAAATATGTAGGCAGAAATAAGGGAAGTGACATCACACTGGAAGCATATGACGGTTATTACAGAGGCGTTGCTGCAATTAAGAATGTGAAGTTTGAGGTCATTCCTGATGAAGCTACAATGGCAGTTGCTTTACAGACAGGTGAGATTAACTTTGCAGATATCGAGCCAGCCAGCATTTCACAGCTTCAGGCTAATAAGGATATTACAATTGCCAGGGTAGATACTTCCGCCTTTTCCTATGTGTGTATGAATCTGGAGAAAGAGCCATTCAATGATGTAAGAGTACGTCAGGCAATAAACTATGCGCTCAACAGAGAGAATATCATTGCAGTATGCTATGATGGCGAGGCTGAGGTCAATTCCAATATCTGTGCTAAGACTCGTATGGGTTATCAGGATTCACAGCTTCAATACACCTATGATGTAGAAAAAGCCAAAGCATTACTGGCAGAGGCAGGTATCGAGACTCCTTATAATCTGGGTGAAATGTTAGTAGCAGAGAAGTATTCCAATCTGGCAGCAGTTATCCAAAACGATCTGAAAGCAATCGGTCTGGATGTAACAATTAAAGTAGCAGAGTTCAACTCCTTTATCGGAGATCTGACAAGTGGTAACTATACGATCACAGCATTGAACATGACACTGGATGGTGATACACAGAGTCTTGAAATGGCATTTACAACTGATTATATCGGTATGGCTAATAATGCAAGATATTCAGACCCTGAGATGGATGAACTGTTTGCACAGGCTCAGAAGGAAGCTGATACTGAGAAGAGAACAGAGCTGTTCAACCAGGCATTCAGCAAGGCACAGGATGAAGCCATCTACGCTGTAATCGGCAATCCACTGGAATTGTTTGCATATAACAATTCGCTTGATGTACCTGAGATTGCATTTGAAGGTGCATACTTTATCTATAACTTCTCCTGGAAATAAGAGAAAGGACTAACGTTCCATGGGCAAATTTATATTGAAAAGATTATTATATATGATTCCGGTGCTCCTTGGAGTTGCTTTCCTGGTGTTTGCGATTTTGTCGCTGACACCGGGAGACCCCGGAACCATCATATTAGGAATAACGGCTAAGCCGGAAGACATCGCATCCCTGAATGAACAGTTTGGATATAACAAACCGTTTCTTATCAGGTTTTTTTCCTATATAAAAGACATTGTCCTGCATTTCAATCTGGGCGTGTCCTATCAGACCAGAGAGCCGGTTATTAACGATATTATGGCAAAATTCCCCAATACGTTGAAGCTGACGATTTTTTCCATGTCATTATCAGCAATTATCGGCATCAGTTTTGGTATCATTTCTGCAGTTAAGCAATATTCTGCACTGGATCATATCTGTGTTGTAACGGCCCTGGTATTTGCATGTATCCCTGGTTTCTGGCTTGGGTTGATGCTGATGATGCTGTTTTCATTGAAGCTTGGCTGGCTGCCTTCTTATGGCGCAGAGAGCCTGAAGAATTTTATTCTGCCTACATTGACTGTATCTATGACATCTGCGGCAGGGCTGCTCCGTCTGACACGTTCAGCTATGCTGGAGACAATCAGACAGGAGTATATCAGAACAGCTAAAGCAAAAGGTGCATCCAAGAAGCGTATTATCATAAAGCATGCACTTAGAAATGCACTGATGCCTGTCGTTACGACATTGGGAACAAGCTTCGGTGCGTCTCTAGGCGGCGCAATCATTGCGGAAACTGTATTTGCCATGCCGGGTATGGGTACTTTGATCACAACGGCAATCAGGCAAAAGGACATTCCTATGGTCATGGGTTCGACTCTGTTTCTGGCAGTATTGTTCAGCCTGATTATTTTGCTGGTAGATATTTTGTATGCGGTGATCGACCCAAGAATCATGGATAAATACAAGAAGGGAGGAAAGGGCAATGACTAAGAGAAATTCCCAGCTTCCTGAGATTTGGAGAAGATATAAGAAAAATAAAGCTGCTATGGTAGGGCTTGTCATATTGATATTTATTATACTGATTGCTGTATTTGCAGATGTGATCGTACCCTATGAGAAATGTATTGAACAGGTAGGGTCAGAGCGTTTGCAGGGTCCCAGCGCAGCTCACTGGTTTGGTACAGATGACCTTGGCAGAGATTTGTTCGCAAGAGTAATACACGGTTCCAGATATTCTCTGTTAATCGGTGTCTCCACCAGTCTGATGGCATTGGCTGCAGGTGCAATCCTTGGTGCAAGTGCAGGATATTTTGGAGGTATGGTTGATAATATTATCTGTAGAATTACAGATGTATTCATGTGTGTACCGCCTATTCTGCTGTCTCTGGCGGTTGTGGCAGCACTTGGTTCCAATATGAAGAATCTCATCATTGCAATTACAGTATCCTGTATCCCCGGTAATATCAGATTGATTCGTTCTGTTGTGCTGACAGTTGCAGAGCAGGATTATGTGGAAGCAGCCAGATCTTATGGTGCGTCCCATGCAAGAATTATTTTTAAATATGTACTTCCTAATGCCATGGGACCGATTATCGTAAATACGACAATGGCTATCTCTGATATGATCTTATCAGCAGCAGGTCTCAGCTTTATCGGTATGGGTATTCAGCCACCATCACCAGAATGGGGTGCATTATTGTCCAATGCGCAGAAATATATGTTTACCTCTCTTTATCTGTTGATTTTCCCTGGAATTTTCATTCTGTTGTCTTCCTTGTCCTTTAATCTGGTGGGAGATGGATTGACAGATGCATTAGATCCGAAGCTGAAAGACTAGGAGGAGAGACAGATGGTATTAGAAATCAAAGATTTAAAAATACAATATAAAACCGATCTGGAGACAGTATATGCAGTCAATGGCATCAGTTTGGAAATGGAGAAGGGTGAAACGGTAGGTCTGGTCGGAGAGACAGGGGCAGGCAAGACAACGACCGCACTGGGCGTTATGGGACTTCTGCCGGAGAGAACTGCCAGAATCACAGAGGGAAGTATCTTATTTGAAGGACAGGAACTGACACGACTGTCAGATAGAGAGTATGAGAAGATTCGTGGTAATAAGATATCCATGATCTTTCAGGACCCGATGACGGCATTGAATCCGGTATTGACAGTAGGCAGTCAGATTGAGGAAGCGTTGGAACTGCATAATACAGATAATCTGTCCAAGGCAGAGATGGAACATAGAGTGGAAGAGACTTTGCAAATGGTTGGCATTCCCAAGGAACGTAAGAATGATTATCCTTATCAGTTCTCAGGTGGAATGAGACAAAGAGTCGTAATCGCTATGGCACTGGTCTGCAATCCTGACCTTTTGATTGCTGATGAGCCGACAACAGCTCTGGATGTGACGATTCAGGCGCAGATTCTTTCCATGATCTGTGATTTACAGAGGAAATATGGAACTTCCGTTATCATGATTACACATGATCTGGGCGTTGTAGCTGAGACTTGTGACAAGGTAGGAATCATTTATGCAGGTGAGACAGTAGAATATGGCAGTCTGGAGGACATTTTCACAGGAGAAAAGCATCATCCGTATACGAAGGGGCTGTTTGGTTCCATTCCTAATCTGGAGGACAATGAACGCAGACTGCATCCGATTGAAGGTTTGATGCCGGACCCTACGAAGCTGCCGGATGGATGTGCGTTTGCAGACCGTTGCAAGCAGGCATGCGAAGTCTGTCATCATAAGAAACCTGCTGTTTTTAAAGAGGGTGGACATTCTATCCGCTGTCACCTCTATACAGGTGAGATCGCAGACAGAAAGGAGCAGGAGCCATAATGAGTGAAGAATTGTTAAAAGTACAGAATCTGAAGAAATTTTTCCAGACTCCCGGTGGCAGTCTTCATGCAGTAGATGATGTCAGCTTTTCCATCAATGAGGCATCTACATTAGGTGTCGTTGGTGAATCCGGTTGTGGGAAATCCACACTGGGGCGGACACTCCTGCGCCTGAATGAGCCAACATCTGGTGAAATCTGGTTCCACGGACAGGATGTTGTGAAGGCATCCAAGAGAGAAATGAGTAAAATCAGGCCAAAGATGCAGATGATCTTTCAGGACCCATATTCCAGCCTGAATGGCAGAATGACAGTGAAACAGTTGATTGCAGAACCGCTTATCATTAACAAAATCTGCCATAATAAATCAGAGCAGGAAGAGCGGGTCATGGAAGCCATGAAAACAGTAGGATTGGCAAAACGCTTGGCTTTTGCCTATCCACATGAGCTGGACGGCGGCAGAAGACAGCGTATCGGAATCGCAAGAGCGTTGATCCTGAATCCGGAGTTCATTGTATGTGATGAACCGGTGTCTGCATTGGATGTGTCCATACAGGCGCAGATTCTGAACCTGTTAATGGACTTGCAGGAAGAACGTAATCTGACCTATATGTTCATTACCCATGATCTGTCTGTGGTAAAGCATATCTCTGATGAAATCATGGTCATGTATCTGGGTAAATGTGTGGAAAAGGCAAGTGCGCAGGAGCTTTTTGCCAATCCGCTGCATCCTTATACCAAAGCATTGCTGGCGGCAATCCCGATTCCAAGTGTGGAATCCTGTCATAAACGCAGGGAGCTTCTACAGGGTGAGGTAACAAGTCCGGTCAATCCCAAACCGGGATGCCGCTTCGCAGCACGTTGTCCAAAGGCATGTGGGAAATGTCGTGAGGAGAGCATGGAATTACATGAAGTATCTAAGGGTCACTGGGCAGCCTGCCCTTATGTATAAAGAGAAAGGACATAATGGAAACATGGAAACATATAACTGGCCATATGGCAATGAACTGGGTGAAAGAGAAGAAGCCGCCTGTGATGTGCTGGTACTGGGCGGCGGTCTTGCCGGCTGTTATGCAGCCATTGCAGCAGCCAGAAGAGGGCAGTCTGTTATTCTGGTGGAAAAGGGAAATACAGAGCACAGTGGTTCAGCCGGAACCGGATTTGATCACTGGGAATCAGCATGTACCAATCCCTGTTCTGAGGTAACGCCGGAAGAAATCGCATGGGCATATGTCCATGAGCAGGATGGCTATAGTAACGGAATCGCCCATTATATTGAATGCAGGGAAGGTTATGACCGTCTGATCGATATGGAAGCCTTTGGCGGAAAAGTCAGAGATACCGAAGGAGAGTTCGAGGGGGCAGCCTTTCGGGATGAGAAGACCAAGCTCATGTTCGCCTATGACTATAAGAATAAATTTACATTGAGAGTATGGGGCTCAACATTTAAGCTGGCTCTAGTGAAGGAATTGAAGAGACTGGGTGTCAGGATTTATGACAGAACAGAAGCTACTGCGCTGCTGACTGCAATAGAAAATGGAAAGAAGCGCGGTATCGGTGCTATGGGTATGAATGTCAGAACCGGTAAATTCATGATTTTCAGGGCAAAGACAACGGTGCTTACCATGTCAAGACCAGCAAGAGTATGGCTTTTCAATCCTGATACTGTAGGGCTGTGTGAGTTCAGACCGATGCAGAGTATCGGAAGTGGACATGCCATGGGGTATCGTGCAGGTATGGAATTTACCATGATGGAGAAGTCTGTCCGGGCAGAGTTCTCAGCCGCAGGCAGAAGCTTCCCGCCTTATGGGGCGGGCAACAACCATAATACCTGGTACGCAGCAACTATGGTGGATGCCAGAGGTGTGGAGATTCCGTATGTGGATAGAGATGGCAAGGAGTTAAAGACCGTTCTGGAGAGATATATGCCGGCAAAGGGACAGAAGTTCTTCTTGAAGGGTGGTGTCATTGACAATCCGAAGTATGAGTATCGCGGACCGGAGACACTGGATTTTGACAAATTGATGAAGCGCGGCTACAAGCTGCCTTTTTATGCAGATTTAAGCCGTATGCCGGATGAAGAAAGACGGGTAATCTGGGGAATGATGGTCGGTGAGGAAGGCAAGACCAAGATTCCTATTCTGGAGAATTATACGAGAAGAGGCTTTGATTCATCAAAACATATGCTGCAAAGCTACGGAACAGGATGGCAGTCGGCTAATTTCCTGGAGCAGGAGAGACAACTGTTCGGAGCACCCGGCGGTATCATGCATGACTGGGATCTCAAGACCAATATTGAAGGAATCTATGCAGCAGGCGATCAGCTCTATGCTTCTGACTGTGCCGGATTTGCATGTGCCACAGGTTATTATGCAGGCAGAAAGGCAGCAGCGGCAGCAGGCGAACTGGAGTTAGCCGAGTATGACAAGGAACAGGTTGAGGAAGAGGCAGAAAGGCTCTACGCACCGCTTTATGCGGATGCTGATGCAGGAATGAACTGGAAAGAGCTGAATATGGCAATATCCAAAGCAATGCAGAATTATTGCGGCGGTGTGAAATGTGATGCCCTTTTGAAAGAAGGCTTAAATCTGTTAGATACCTATAAGAAGGAGTTCGTTCCGAGATTATACTGTACAAATCCGCATGACCTGATGAGAACCCATGAAGTATTGGATATTCTTACAGTAGCAGAGCTTATTTTACAGGCTTGCCTGTTGCGTAGGGAAAGCTCGGAGACATTGTGTTTTGCCAGAACAGATACAGATGCTGTTGAGGAAAAGGGCAAGGGTAAGCATATCGTGCTTCGCCAGGAAAATGGCAGGATCATCAGCCGTGAGGTGTCACTTGATTTCTTCGGTGATCTGAAGACAGAATACGAGAAGAGAAATGCAGATTATATTGCGTCAGGGGAGGTGCCGACACATGAAGCATGATGAGAAAAAGGAATACACAGTCAGACCGGTAGAGTGTAGTACCAGACCGATACATTATGACCCAAAACTGTGCATTGGCTGTAACCGGTGTGTAGATACCTGTCAGTGCGACATCCTGATGCCGAATCAGGAGAAGGGTAAGCCACCTGTTGTTATGTATCCGGGTGAGTGCTATTACTGTGGCGCCTGCGTTATGGTCTGCCCAAGAAAGGGTGCGATTACCTTGGAGCATCCGTTGATGAATCAGGCGAAATTTGTACCTGTAAAAAAATAATGTCATATATAAAGAAAGTGCTGAATGGATTTTGAATATATCCCATTCAGCACTTTTATGATTAATAGTGATATTTTTTCCTCTTGGCAATGAGGAAGGATATGGATACAATAACTGCGAATATCTCAGCAACGATATTGGCTAACCAGATACCATTGAGTCCGAAGAGAATAGGCAGAATCAATACTGATGACAACTGGAATACCAATACACGCAGGAAAGATACTGCGGCAGAGATAGGACCGTTGCCCAAGGCTGTAAAAAATGACGAGGTAAAGATGTTGATGCCTGCCAGTACAAAACAGAATGAGAAAATACGGAAGGCTGTAATTGTCATAGACAACAGTTCGGCATCATATCCGACAAATATAGCTGAAATCACAGGAGCCAGTGTAAACCCAAGAATTGCCATAAGTACACCGGAGATACTCATGATTTTCAGGCTCTTACGACGCATATTCTGTAATTCTTTGAAATTACCGGCGCCATAGTGATAACCGATGATAGGTGCGCTGCCAACTGAATAACCGATGAAAATAGCGATAAATACGAACTGTATATACATCAGCACACCATAGGTAGCAACTGCATTCTCACCACCTAATCGCATGAGCTGGTAATTGTACACGATTCCAATCAGTGAGGAAGCAACATTACTCATTAACTCTGAGCAGCCGTTACTGCTGGCTTTTAAAAGTGGAGCAAGTTCGAAGCCGGTTCTGGTCAGTTGTAACGGACTATTGTTAGGCAGAGCAAAATAAAGAAGAGGAAGAAGTCCTCCGATAGACTGACTGATTCCTGTAGCCAGCGCAGCACCCACAATGCCCCATTTGAATACCCCGACGAATAAAGCATCCAACACCATATTGGTAACGCCGGCTGCTATAGTGACGATTAACCCAAGACGGGGCTTCTCGGCAACAACGAAGAAGCTCTGGAAGATGTTCTGAAGCATGTAGGCTGCGTTAAAAGCAATCACGATTCTTCCATATAATACACAGGTATCCATCATGCTCTCATCAGCACCGAACAGCTCTGCAATTGGACGGACGAAGATAATACCAAGTACTGTGAGAAGTATACCTGCCAGGATTGTGAAGTACACCATCATGGAGAAGTAGCGGTTAGCTTTTTCCTTATCCCCGGTACCGAGTGTATAGGAAACCAGGGCACTGCCACCGGTACCAATCATGAAACCGATACCACCGAGTATCATGATAAAAGGCATGATCAGGTTGATAGCGGCAAAAGCTGTCTTCCCTGCAAAATTAGACACGAAGAAGCCATCTACGACACAGTAGACAGAGGTGAATACCATCATAACAACTGATGGCAGAGTGAATAGGAAAAGTTTCTTATAGTTAAAGTGATCAGATAATTGAATGTTCATTTAAGGTTCCTTTCTGTAAGGTTGAAGCTGCTGCATTTTTTCTTTCAGTGCATCAGCATATCGCTCATAAAGATTCAAGAAGGTATCCTGTTCTTCTTTGGAAAAGGCTGCAAAAGTGTCCAGCTCTATATGGATTACTTGCTGGGCAGTATTGGCGGCTAATTTTTTCCCAAGAGGAGTCAGCTCAATGTATTTGCTGCGGCGGTTATCCTTATGAACCAAGGTCAGATAGCCGTCTGCCTCCAGCTTCTTCAGGGAAGAGTTGACAGTCTGCTTTGGCTGATACTGCATATCGCACAATTCACTCTGGGTCATTGGCTGATTGGAAAGACACAGGGTATACAGAATCCAGAATTCACAGTCAGAACAGCCCAGCAGTCTTGCAGCGTTGCGATATAAATCATCTTCTTTCTTAAAAATATTATTAAAACGAATCAATACGTCATGTTCAGCAGGCATATCATTCCTCCTTATTTAATTTATTAAAATCCGAAATCGGACAATTACAATTATAGTCCGATTTCGGATAAAAGTCAACAGTATTTTATGATAGACAGAAACAGACATTTTGTGCGCTAAGACGCTTTTTCATATTTTGTAACTATTCAGAGCCATATAAATTGTATCAAATATGCTTATAAATAAGCATATTCTGCTTCAATTTGCATGGCTCTGAATAGTTACCTTATAATTATAATTGAATACTTTCACTTGGGCAATACTTCTGAGTAGGGAAGTTGAAAGATGCGTTATAACGGTTATTGCGGCTGTTTGCGTGCAGCATGCACAACCGGGACGCGTGACTATAAAGTTTGCGAAAGGCATGGTTATTATACAATGGACAATAATCAGTTTAACCAGTACAACAACAATTCAGGCGGAAATGGCAATAATAACGGCAGTTCAGGCGGAAATGGTAATGGAAACGGAAGAGATCCTAAGAAACAGAATCTTCTGATTCTTCTGATTGCAGCACTGCTTTCCTTATTATGTATCAGCTATTTCATGAAGGCTTTTACAGGAGCGACAGACACGGAGATATCTTATAATCAGTTCATCTCCATGATTGAAGAAGGGCAGGTAGAGAAGGTTAAGATCGAGTCCAACCAGATTACGATCTATCCCAAGAGTAAACAGACAGTATCCTTATTCTATATGCAGCCTGCCATTACTTACCATACAGGTAAGATTGAGGATGATGATACACTGACACAGCGTCTTCTGGATGCCAATGTAGAAGTAAGCGGTTCTGTTCCTGACGGCTCCGGTATTATTTTATCTATTTTATCCTATATTCTGCCAATCCTGCTGATGTGGGGGCTTTTAAGCCTGCTGCTTCGCAAGATGACAGGTGGTGGCGGAGCTTTCAGCATGGGTAAGAGCAATGCCAAAGTATATGTACAGAAAGAAACAGGAATTACTTTTAAAGATGTAGCAGGTGAGGAAGAAGCCAAGGATTCCCTGAAAGAAATCGTAGATTTCCTGCATAATCCGGGTAAATATTCCAAGATCGGTGCGAAGCTTCCAAAGGGCGCACTGCTCGTAGGACCTCCCGGAACAGGTAAGACTCTGCTTGCAAAGGCAGTAGCAGGAGAGGCACATGTGCCATTCTTCTCCCTTGCAGGTTCTGATTTTATTGAATTATATGTAGGTGTAGGTGCTTCCCGTGTAAGAGATTTGTTTAAGGAAGCAGAGAAGAATGCACCATGTATTATCTTTATTGATGAGATTGATGCGATTGGTCGAAGCCGTGATTCCAAGTACGGTGGCGGTAATGAGGAACGTGAACAGACTCTGAACCAGCTGCTCTCCGAAATGGATGGTTTCGATGGTAAGAAGGGTATTATCGTTCTGGCAGCAACGAACAGACCGGAGATACTGGATAAGGCGCTGCTTCGTCCGGGACGTTTTGACAGAAGAGTTATCGTGGATAAACCAGACTTAAAGGGTCGTGTGGATATTCTGAAAGTACATGCAAAAGATGTACTGATGGATGAGACTGTAGATCTGGATGCCATTGCATTGGCTACCAGCGGTGCAGTAGGTTCTGACCTTGCCAATATGATTAACGAAGCTGCAATTAACGCAGTCAAGGAAGGCAGAGAATTTGTCAGTCAGAAGGACTTATTCAATGCGGTAGAAGTCGTATTGGTAGGTAAAGAGAAGAAAGACCGTATCATGAGCAAGGAAGAGCGTAAGATTGTATCCTATCATGAAGTAGGGCATGCGCTGATCAGTGCTTTGCAGAAGAATTCGGAACCGGTGCAGAAGATCACCATTGTTCCAAGAACCATGGGAGCACTCGGTTATGTCATGCATGTACCGGAAGATGAGAAATATCTGAATACACAGGCAGAATTACATGATATGATTGTGGGACTCCTTGGTGGACGTGCTGCGGAAGAGATCGTATTTGATACAGTAACCACAGGCGCTTCCAATGATATCGAGAAGGCAACCAGCATAGCCCGCTCCATGGTAACACGCTATGGTATGAGCAAGAAGTTTGGTCTGATGGGATTGGAGACAGTGGAGAGTCAGTATCTGGATGGCAGATCATCCCTGAACTGTGCAGATAATACCGCTTCCGAGATTGATAATGAAGTGATGCAGATTCTCAAGGACGCATATGAGGAAGCATTACAGATGCTTCGTGAGAATCGTGATGTGCTGGATAAGATCGCAGCTCACTTGATTGAGAAAGAGACCATTACCGGTAAGGAGTTCATGAAGATTTACAGAGAAGCTAAGGGACTTCCTGAACCGGAAGAGAATAAAGAAGAGAAGAAAGAAGAAAATAAGGAAGAAAGTAAGGAAGAAAAGCCACAGGAGACTGCTATAGAGCAGGAAGCTCCAAAACAGACAGTTGTGGAAGAGGATGACGAGAAGGCTCCGACACCGGAAGAACTTCGCAGCCGTCCGACACAACAGGCGGTGAATCCTTATCTTCCCCGCAATGAGATTTCTTTTGCACCCAGACAGCCACAGCAGCAGGAATCAATGCCGCAGCAGCCGATGCAGGGTGATAATACCACAGAGCAGCAGAGTGCAGGAAATCAGTCGGGAACAGATACAGACAAAGAGAACTCACAATTCAGTTCCAGATGGAATCAGTAAATAAGAAGATATAGAAAAGCGAAAAATCACTGAATTTACAAAAGCAGTGATTTTTTGCTTTCAACGCAAAGTGCTTAGATAGAAGGAGACTTATAATGCCACAGGATTTTGACATAAAGGAAGAGCTTCATAAACTTCCAAACAAACCCGGCGTGTATATCATGCACGACAAGGACGATACGATTCTATATGTGGGCAAGGCAATCAACCTGCATAACCGTGTGCGTTCCTATTTCAAGGAAAATATCGGCAGGGGACCGCAGATTGACAAAATGGTGTCTCTCATTGCCCGGTTTGAATATATTGTAACGGACTCTGAACTGGAAGCACTGGTATTGGAGAATAACCTGATCAAGGAGAATCGCCCCAAGTACAATACCATGCTCAAGGATGATAAGACATATCCTTATATAAAAGTAACCGTAGGAGAAGAATATCCCCGTATTCTGCTGGTTCGGCAGATGAAGAAGGACAAGGCGAGGTACTTTGGACCTTTTACCAGTGGAGGAGTCAAAGAAACCATAGATCTGATTAATAAGCTTTACAAGCTTAGAACCTGTAACCGTAGACTTCCCGCAGATATTGGCAAAGAAAGACCTTGTCTGAACTATCACATCAATCAGTGTTGTGCGCCTTGTCAGGGATATGTATCCAGGGAAGAGTATGCAGCACAGATTGAGCAGGCGCTGGATTTCCTAAATGGCAAATATCAGCCGGTCATCAAGGATCTGAAGGAAAAAATGCAGGCTGCTTCTGAAGCCATGGAGTATGAGGAAGCCATCAAATACCGTGATCTGATAGAAAATATCAAAAAGATCAGTGAAACACAGAAGATGTCTGATAATGTAGGGGAGGATAAGGATATCATTGCCCTTGCCATAGATGGTAATGAGACCGTAGTACAGGTCTTCTTCCTGCGAAATGGTAAACTCATTGGCAGAGAGCACTTCTATATGACACAGATAGAGGAACCTTCTATTGATAAAATATTAACAAGCTTCGTAAAACAGTTTTACGCAGGAACTCCTTTTATCCCAAGAGAGATTATGCTGCAGGAGTCAATAGAAGATATGGAGCTGGTGGAGAAATGGCTTACTGCCAAGAAGGGAAGCAGGGTTCATTTACGAGTGCCGCTGAAAGGCTCCAAGGAAAAGCTGGTTGACCTTGCAGCCAGAAATGCAGCCCTGGTACTGAGTCAGGACAGAGAACGTATCCGCAGGGAAGAGGGCAGAACCATTGGTGCAGTGAAGGAGATTGAAGATCTGCTGGGACTCAAGGGACTCTCCCGAATGGAGGCTTTTGATATTTCCAATACAAGCGGTTTCGCCAACGTCGGTTCTATGGTAGTCTATGAAAAAGGCAAGCCAAAACGCAGCGATTACCGTAAATTTAAGATGAAGACCGTAGCTGGCCCGGATGATTACGCCTGCATGCATGAGGTATTGACCAGACGATTCCAGCATGGACTGGATGAGAAACAGGAAATGCAGGAACAGAACATGGATGAGAATTTCGGCAGCTTTACGAAGTTTCCTGACCTTTTGCTCATGGATGGTGGACGGGGACAGGTAAATATTGCTTTGCAGGTATTGGATGAACTGGGGATAAATATTCCTGTATGTGGTATGGTAAAGGATGATAACCACCGCACCAGAGGATTGTATTTCCAGAATAAAGAGCTGCCCATAGACAGGAATTCAGAAGGCTTTAAGCTTATTACCCGTATTCAGGATGAAGCCCACCGCTTCGCTATCACGTATCACAGATCACTTCGAAGCAAGGCACAGGTGCATTCTGTACTGGATGAAATCAACGGTGTGGGACCCAGCCGCCGTAAGTCTTTGATGAAATATTTCAAGTCCATTGAAGAGCTGCAGCAGGCGCAGGTCAGCACCTTGCAGGAGGTTCCGGGAATCACGGTAAATGTGGCGGAGGAAATCTATCGCTTTTTCCATGAACAGGAGCAATAAAAAGTAGCAAAGCGAAGTTAAGTATGCTATGATTGAAGCAAAGCAGTGCCTATGAAGAGAGGCAGTCTGTGTAAAAAGAAAGGTATGGGTATGGATATGGCAGTTAGTATTAAACAGTTAATTGATAAGCTGGAATTGCAGAATCTGACACCGGAAATAGATATTACGGGGATCAAGGTGACTCAGCCGGATATCAACAGACCTGCGCTGCAGCTTGCGGGGTATTTTGAACATTATGATGAGACAAGACCACAGATCATTGGTTTTGTAGAGTATTCCTACATGGAGCACATGACAGAAGAGGATAAGAGAGAGGTCTATCCTAAAGTCCTTTCTGAGAAAACTCCCTGTATCGTATTTTGCAGAGACCTGCGTCCGGATGAGATATTTCTGGAAACCGCAGTGAAGAATAAAGTACCGGTGCTTCTGACACAGAAGTCTACTTCTGCTTTCATGGCAGAGATTATCAGATGGCTCAATGTCAAGCTGGCTCCATGCATTTCTGTACATGGTGTACTGGTCGATGTATATGGTGAAGGTGTCCTGATCACAGGTGAGAGTGGTATCGGTAAGAGCGAGGCTGCCCTGGAGCTGATCAAGAGAGGACACAGACTTGTATCTGATGACGTGGTAGAGATCCGAAAAGTCAGTGATGATACTCTGGTAGGTACAGCACCTGATATCACGAAGCATTTTATTGAGCTGAGAGGTATCGGTATTATAGATGTCAAGGCATTGTTCGGTGTATCCAGCGTTATGGATACGACCAATATCAGCCTTGTTATCCGTCTGGAAGACTGGGATAAAGAGAAGAAATACGACAGACTTGGTCTGGAAGAGAATTATACGGAATATCTTGGTAATAAAGTAGTATGCCATAATATTCCAATCAGACCCGGACGAAGCCTGGCAATCATCTGCGAGTGCGCAGCGGTCAACCACAGACAGAAGAAGATGGGCTATAATGCAGCACAGGAGCTGTATCAGCGTGTACAGAATTCATTAACAAGAAAAAGAGAAGAGGATGAGGAGTAATGAGTAAGTATTGTTTCGGTGTCGATGTAGGAGGCACAACTGTAAAGCTTGGTCTTTTTGATCTGGAAGGAAATGTGCAGGATAAGTGGGAGATCATTACCAGAACAGAAGAGAATGGCAAGAATATTCTCCCGGACGTAGCCAAGTCCGTTTTGGACAAGATGGCAGAGAAGAACATTGCAAAAGATGAAGTAGCAGGTATCGGTATTGGTGTACCAGGACCTGTAAATGATAAAGGCGTTGTACTCAAGGCAGTCAACCTTGGCTGGGACATCATGGATGTAAAGGAAATTCTTGGTGGTCTGACAGGACTTGCTGTACAGGCTGGTAATGATGCAAATGTAGCAGCTCTTGGTGAGATGTGGCGCGGCGGCGGACAAGGCTTCGAGAACATGGTACTTGTTACACTTGGAACCGGTGTAGGCGGCGGCGTTATCCTTGGCGGTAAGATTCTGACAGGTGCTACCGGCGCAGCAGGTGAAATCGGTCATATTCATATAGAAGACAAAGAAGGAGATGCCTGCGGATGTGGCAATCATGGCTGTCTGGAACAGTATGCATCAGCAACAGGTATCGTAAGACTGGCGAAGAGAAGACTGGAAGCAGATACAAAGGACAGTGTACTCCGTCAGGGCGAAGTCAGTGCCAAGACTGTATTTGATGCAGTAAAAGCCGGTGATGAAGTAGCGTGTGAGATCGCAGAGCAGTTTGGACAATACCTTGGCAAAGGACTGGCAGCTATCGCAGCAGTCGTAAATCCAGAAGCCTTCGTTATCGGTGGTGGTGTATCTAAGGCAGGAGATATCTTATGCCAGTACATCACAAAATACTATGAGAAATATGCGTTCCATGGATGCATGAATGCGCAGTTCAAGCTTGCAACACTGGGAAATGACGCAGGAATCTATGGTGCTGCGAAGCTGGTACTGTAATATAATAGGTTGTAAAAATAAAAGATGACAGGTGAGATTTTGAAGCAGGAGATTATAACAGAATTAAAGCAATACCTTCCTACAGAAAGAATACTGGAACAGGAGCCGATGAGCCGTCATACAACATTTCGAGTAGGGGGACCGGCAAGGCTGTTTCTGGAGATAGCCACGCAAGAAGAATTGAAAAGTACGATTCAGCTGTTAAATGACGCAGGAGAGACTTACTATTTATTAGGAAATGGCAGCAATCTTCTGGTAAGTGACAAGGGGTATGACGGTATTATTCTGCATCTTGCCAAAGAATTTAACCATATCGAGATAAAAGATAATCATATTATGTACTGTGAGGCTGGAGCAACATTGGCGGCTATCGCCAGAGTTGCTCTTGCACAGTCACTGACAGGGTTTGAATTCGCTGCGGGGATTCCCGGAACTCTGGGTGGCGCAGTTGTGATGAATGCGGGCGCATATGACGGTGAAATGAAGCAGGTCATTACTTCTGTACGCCTGATGACTCCACAGGGAGAGATTGTAGAGAAGAGCTGTGAAGAGATGCATTTTGCATACCGACACAGCCTTTTGAAAGAAGAAGCTTATATTGTATTGGGAGCTTCCATAAAGTTAGAGAGAGGGCAGCAGGAAGAGATACGTCTCAAGATGGAAGACTTGGCTGCCAGAAGAAAAGACAAACAGCCACTGGAATATCCAAGTGCCGGTTCTACCTTTAAAAGACCGGAAGGATATTTTGCAGCCAAACTGATACAGGATGCGGGGCTTCGAGGCTTTCAATGCGGTGGCGCACAGGTATCAGAGAAACATTGTGGCTTTGTTGTAAATAAGGGCAATGCCACAGCAACAGATATTTATATATTGATACAGGAAATACAGGCTAAAGTATGGAGCAGCTTTGGCGTAAAGATAGAGCCGGAAGTCATTATGCTGGGAGATTTTCAGTAGATCCGGTACAGGAACACAAACAGACATCATTTGCGAAAGAGATTGACAGAAAGGCTGGGGAGCTATGAGATTTGTAATTGTGACTGGTATGAGTGGAGGCGGTAAGAGTACCGCTATGAAAATGTTGGAGGATGCCGGGTTTTACTGTGCAGACAATATCCCGGTGGCATTGATCGACAAGTTCGTGGAACTGATCACAATGCCCAATTCTACAATACAGAATGTTGCTTTAGGACTGGATGTTAGAGCGGCACAGTCATTTGATGACGTGAATCAGGCAGTTGCAAGACTGAGAAAATCCAAGTATTCTTTTGAATTACTGTTTCTGGAGGCTTCTGACCAGGTACTTTTGAAAAGATATAAGGAAACCAGACGAATCCATCCCCTGTCTACAGATGGGGATCTGATGAAGGGTATTACCCAGGAGAGAGCCCTGCTTGCCAGCATCAGAGAGCAGGCTGACTATGTCATTGATACAACGAACCTGCTGACCAGAGAGTTAAAGGCGGAGCTGGATCGTATCTTTGTAAATAATGAGAAATATAACAGCCTTATGATCAATGTGATCTCATTTGGCTTCAAACATGGAATACCACAGGATGCAGACCTTGTATTTGATGTAAGGTTTCTGCCGAATCCTTTCTATATAGATGAAATGAAACCTAAGACAGGACTGGATAAGGAAGTCCATGATTATGTCATGAGCTTTCAGGAAGCACATCAGTTTCTGGATAAGCTGACAGATATGATTACTTTCCTTATTCCCAATTATGTGAAAGAGGGCAAGAATCAGCTGGTAGTAGCCATTGGCTGTACTGGAGGACAGCACAGAAGTGTGACTCTGGCGATAGAGCTGTATAACAGACTGAGTAATCAGGGTGAATACGGGCTGACTCTGCGGCACAGGGATATAAAATAAGAGGTAACCTATGTCATTTTCAGGAGAAGTGAAAGAAGAACTGGTCAGACTCCTGCCGGAGGCAAGACACTGCGGGATCGCAGAGCTGGCAGCGATTCTGGAGTATACCAAAGCTGTGAAATGTGACGAAAAGGGAGCGAAATATATTGAAATTCAGGAAGAAACTCCCTATGTTGCAAGAAAAGGCTTTACATTACTGAAGAAAACATTTAATATAGAAGGCAAAATGGACAATTTCGTGAATCTGTTTCGATACACGGAAGAAGACGTTGTGCAGAGAATATTGCAGGCGGTGAAGTACGAGGAGAAGAGCTTATGCGTCAATCCTCTGGTCATCAAAAGCCTGTGTTGTAAGCGTGCCTTTTTACGAGGTGCGTTTCTGAGCATTGGCTCCATGAGTAACCCAGAGAAAGGGTATCATCTGGAATTCGTATGTGAAAACAATGAACAGGCAATGCAGATACAGGGTGCTTTGGCAGATTTTGACATTGAAGGCAAGGTCGTACAGAGAAAGCGCTACCTGGTAGTCTATATCAAGGAAAGCGAAGGCATTGTAGAACTACTTAATGTCATGGGTGCCCATCAGTCACTCATGAGTCTGGAGAATCTGCGGATTCTGAAAGATATGCGCAATTCCATTAATAGAAAAGTCAACTGCGAAGCTGCAAATATTACTAAAACTGTGAATGCAGCAACAAAACAAATAGAAGATATCATGTATATCAAGGAACATTATGGTTTTCATAATCTGTCCGACCAGCTGCGGGAAATCGCTGAGGTCAGACTTGATTATCCCGATGCGACACTAAAAGAGTTAGGTGAATATCTGAATCCCAAAGTAGGGAAGTCAGGAGTCAACCACAGGCTTAGAAAGCTGGGTGAGTTGGCAGACAGATTGCGGAAATAAAGGAGGAGAATATTATGGTTCAGAAGTCAATGGAAGTCCAGTTGGACAATGGTCTGGAAGCGAGACCGGTAGCAGTATTCGTACAGGTAGCCAGCCAGTATGAAAGTACCATCTATGTGGAAGTGGATGACAAGAAGGTAAATGCAAAGAGTATCATGGGTATGATGAGTCTCGGACTTGATAACGGTGAGACACTTACAGTTGTTGCAGATGGTTCTGATGAATCCGCAGCTGTAGCACATATTGAAAGATTCCTGAGTGGACAGGATGCCTAAGAAAGTTCTTTTCATCGTGAATCCCCATGCCGGCAAAGGGCAGATCAGAAATCATCTGCTGGAGATCACAGATACTCTCGTCAAGGCTGACTGCGAGGTGACGGTATATACCACACAGAGCCAGGGAGACGCTATTCGCGTCACCAGAGAGAGAGACAAGTCCTATCAGTTAGTTGTATGCAGCGGAGGAGACGGCACCTTAGACGAGATAGTGACCGGCATGATGCAATCCGGGTTCAAGACCACTGTAGGATATATTCCTGCAGGAAGTACCAATGATTTTGCAAACAGCCTGAAACTTCCATCTCAAATGAAGAAAGCAGCCGATATCGTGGCAGCAGGACATACATTTGCCTGTGATGTCGGGGTGTTTAATCATGATGTATTTGTATATATTGCTGCCTTTGGCCTGTTTACTGAAGTTTCCTATGGAACACCACAGGAAATGAAGAACGCACTGGGGCATATGGCATACATTCTGGAAGGCATGAAACACCTGCAGAATGTGAAATCCTACCATATGAAGGTAAGCTATGATGACACTGTCATTGAGGACGATTTCATCTTTGGAATGATTACCAATTCCTATTCTGTAGGAGGATTCAAGAATATTACCGGCAGAAATGTGGCACTTAACGACGGACTCTTTGAAGTCACATTGATCAAGCGACCCAATAATCCTATCGAACTGAATTCCATCCTGACGGCATTGATTAGTGAGAGAGTAGACACCGCTTATATGTATTGCTTCAAGACAGCATCCCTTACCATAGAGTCTGGTGAAGAGATCGCATGGACATTAGATGGGGAATACGGCGGCAACCATACCAAGGTAGAGCTGTCCAATAAACAGCAGGCAGTGGATATTATTGTAAAAGAATAGTGTGAAAAAACCATATATGGTAGTTTTTCCACACGGCAAATTTGCAAGTTACAGAAATATATTACAAGCGCACAGGATATTTGTATCTTGTGCGCTTTTTTGAGTTAAAATTATAACGTTAAAAAATAAACAATTTAGTTTACAACCCAGGGAAAACGGTTTATAATGTATTTTGTCAGGGACAATTGTGTTCCAATGATAAAGAGACAAGCAGTAACTACAGATTCTGCAAAGAATTGTGGAGAGTTATGGCAAGTAATGAAAATGGAGGTTTGGAATTATGTTAGTTTCAGCTACAGAAATGCTTAAAAAAGCAAAAGCAGGTCATTATGCAGTAGGTCATTTCAACATCAACAACCTTGAATGGACAAAAGCCATTTTGTTAACCGCACAGGAATTAAACAGCCCTGTAATCTTAGGTGTATCAGAAGGTGCCGGTAAGTACATGACAGGCTTTGATACAGTTGCCGCTATGGTTAAGGCAATGGATAAATCACTCGGAATCACAGTACCAGTTGCATTACATCTGGATCATGGTACTTATGACGGATGCTACAAGTGCATCAAGGCTGGTTTCACATCTATCATGTTTGATGGTTCTCACTATGATATCGATGAGAACATCGCAAAGACTAAGGAATTAGTAGCAGTTGCTCATGCAATGGGCATGTCCATCGAAGCAGAAGTTGGTTCTATCGGTGGTGAAGAAGACGGCGTTATCGGTATGGGCGAGTGCGCAGATCCTAACGAGTGTAAGCAGATTGCAGATCTTGGCGTAGATATGTTAGCAGCAGGTATCGGTAACATTCATGGTAAATATCCTGCAAACTGGCAGGGACTGAGCTTCGAGACTCTGGATGCAATCCAGCAGAAGACAGGTGTTATGCCTCTTGTACTTCATGGTGGTACAGGTATCCCTGCAGAGATGGTTAAGAAAGCTATCACACTTGGCGTAGCTAAGGTTAACGTTAATACAGAATGCCAGTTAGCATTCCAGGAAGCTACACGTAAGTACATCGAAGCTGGTAAGGACTTAGAAGGTAAGGGATTCGATCCTCGTAAACTCTTAAATCCTGGCTTCGAAGCTATCAAGGCTACAGTAAAAGAGAAGATGGAACTCTTCGGATCTGTTGGCAAGGCAGAATAATTGAGAGAATACACGGCTTGGCTGTGAAAAAAGAAGACCTGATAGAGGGGAGAAATCCTTTCTGTCAGGTTTTTTATATGCTTGAAAATATTGTAGAAAATAAAAAAATCCCCCTAAAAAGGGAGGATGCCAAGTAATCTCTGATTACTTGGCATTATTATGAAAAAGTTATTATAAGTAATGTTATTATCACTTTTTAATTTAAGGTGGATGTCTGTTACATCCTCCTTTGCATCGCTGCATCTTATGATTATAGTATAGGGGAGTTTCGTGTCTAAATCGTGTTGATATTTTGAACAATTCTGAAAAGAATTATGAACAGAATATGAATAAGAAGAAGTTCTGTTGACTAAGATGGAAAATATCATATAAAACTGTTATAATAAAAATAGATACGTTAAATATGTAAGAGAGGCAGTGTAAAAATATGGGCAGATACCTAAATCCTGGAAATGAAGGCTTTGCAGAGACAGTCTCATCAGAAATCTATATAGATAAGACTGATATGATAAATTACACCAATCGAGTATTGGAGAGTGAAAGTAAATATGTATGCGTAAGCAGACCACGCAGATTCGGAAAATCTATAGCAGCTAAAATGCTGGTCGCATATTATAGCAAGGGATGTGATTCCAAAGAGCTTTTTAAAAATTTGTCCATTAGCAAGCAGCCTTCTTTTGCTAAATATATGAATCAATATGATGTAATCAGATTAGACATACAATGGATGTACAGTGTATCTGAAAATAAAGTGCCGCTGATAGAGTTTATTCAGGATGAAGTAATCCGTGAATTAAAGGAGAGCTATCCAGAGTATGTAAAAGATGAGGAACATTTTCTGGCAATAGCACTTTCTGATATTTTTCATGCAACGAAAAGAAAATTTATTATCATTATAGATGAGTGGGACTGTGTATTTCGGGAAGAAAAAAAGAATGAACAATTACAGGAGACTTATATAAGCTTATTGAGAAGCCTATTCAAAGGAGTACTGGCAGAAGAAACAATTGCGCTTGCTTACATGACTGGAATTCTGCCTATCAAAAAATATGGTACACAGTCAGCCTTGAATAATTTTAATGAATATACCATGGTAGATCCAAGCATTATGGCGCCTTATATGGGATTTACAGAAGATGAAGTTAAAGGGTTATGCCAAAGGTATTCTATGGACTATGAAGAAGCAAGAAGATGGTATGATGGTTACAAGCTAAGAAAAGCAGGACATATCTACAGCCCTAAATCTGTGGTGGAGGCTATGTACAGACAAGATTATGGAAGCTATTGGACATCAACAGAAACCTATGAATCACTGAAAGGATATATTACAGGTAATTTTGACGGATTAAAAGATGCTGTAATCAAACTTCTAGCAGGGCAAAGTTGTCCTCTTGAAGCCGGTACATTTCAAAATGATATGACAAGTATGGAAAATAAAGATGATGTATTGACTTTACTTGTGCATCTCGGCTATCTGGCATATGATGCAGAAACGGAAACAGTATCAATTCCAAATGAAGAAGTAAGAAGAGAATTCAAAAGAGCCGTGACGCAGACTAAATGGACGGAGGTAATAAGGGCTTTAAATACATCTAATGAATTGCTACAGGCAACATTGTCAATGGATACAGATGTTGTATCCAGAATATTAGATGAGGTTCATACAGATAATACGTCTATATTAGAATATAATGATGAGAATGCTCTGAGTTGTGTTATCAGCATAGCGTATTATAGCGCAAGAGAGTATTACACGATAATTAGAGAATTACCAAGTGGAAAAGGATTTGCAGATTTAGTATTTATACCCAATAAGGAAATAGATAAGCCTGCATTGGTAGTTGAATTAAAATGGGATAAATCAGCAAGAGGCGCAATATCTCAAATTAAGGAAAAAGACTACGCAGGTAAACTTGTACATTATGCAGGAGAAATATTGTTAGTTGGAATTAATTACGATAAAAAACAAAAGAAACATGAATGTGTGATAGAACAATATACCTGTAAATAAATTTCTCCATGAACGTGCTCCAGTATAAAAATTCAGAAAAATCTAAAATTCTATCGCAATTTACATAATAATGTGCTAGAATAATTATAAGTAAAAGGATTATTCCAAAGATATACTGGGGAGTATGAAGGAATACAGAGTGACTTTATATGCAGGCAGCAGCTATTGATCAGGATAGCGTAATAGCAACAGTGTATCTAAGGAAGTGGATAAAAGTGCCACTTCTTTTTATGTGAAAAAGAACCACATGTGAAAAGACATTTCTCTCTTTATGTGGCTTTGGTCACGTAAAGAGAAGAAATACAAGGAATGTACAATTAAGGGGATATATATGAGGAAGGCACAGAAAAAAGACATTCTGGACATGATCCAGACACTTCATGAAGCACATGAGGAAATCAAGAATCATATCGACAGAAGCAATACCGTATCTGCACAGGATCTGCTGGCACAATGCCAGGAGTGTGCAGTCAGCATAGGGAATGCCATTGAGACAATGGAAAAAGAAGATTGCATTACCATTCCCTACATACAGGATTATTGCGACCTCGTTTATCAAATCTATGAAGCGTTGCAGAGTAACACAGACAGCAATGCTAATAAAATCTACAAGAATCTAAAAAAACAGCTCCTTCGAATTGAAAACAGTGTAAAGAACGACATTCCTGTCCGCAAGGAAGTTGTCTTTTTCCCATACAAAGCATCCATGTGGGATTCTCTGGAAAGTGTCTATCTGGCAGCTAAAGAAGACCCGGAATGTGATGCTTATTGCGTACCGATTCCATATTATGACAGAAATCCGGATAGAAGCCTTGGACAAATGCATTATGAAGGCAATGAATATCCGAAGAATATTGAGGTAATAGACTGGCAGAGTTATAACTTTGAGGAAAGAAAACCAGATGTGATCTATATTCATAATCCGTATGATGATTGGAATCTGGTAACTTGTGTACATCCAAGATTCTTCAGCAGCAATTTAAAGAAGTATACGGAAAAACTGGTGTATATACCGTATTTTGTATTACAGGAAATTGAGCCGGATGATCAGAGAACTATCGACAATATGAAACATTTTATCTGGACTCCTGGAGTTATCAATGCTGATAAGGTAATTGTACAGTCTGAAAAGATGAAGCAAATCTATGTAAATGAATATCTGAAAGCAGCACAGGAAAATGGACTGCAGGGAAATCATTTAGATAGAAAATATCTGGAAGAAAAATTCCTTGGACTGGGATCTCCAAAGATTGATAAGGTATTAAATATAAAGAAGGAAGATCTGGAAATACCCAAAGAGTGGTTAAAGATTATACAGAAACCGGATGGAAGCTGGAAGAAGATTATCTTTTATAATACCAGTATTGCAGCATTGTTGGAGAACAATGAAAAAATGCTGGAGAAGATGAAGGATGTTTTTAGAATTTTTAAGGAAAATAAGGATGAAGCAGCATTACTTTGGAGACCACATCCGTTGATTAAAAGTACCGTATCTTCCATGAGACCACAGCTGTGGGTGGAATATGAAAAGCTTGTGAAGTGGTATAAGGAAGAAGGCTGGGGAATCTATGATGATACAAGTGATGTGGATAGGGCAGTGGTAATTAGTGATGGGTATTATGGGGATGGCAGTAGCGTAGTGCAGGTGTATCAGAAGACGGGGAAACCGGTGATGATACAGAATGCGGATATAATTGATTGAAATGAATATAAAAGAGGAAAAATGAAAATAACAGGATTGTTGTGTGATATTAATTCATCAATAGAAAATGTAATGAATTGTATTAATAGAAATACAAAAGGAATTGCATTTATTATAAAAGAACAGAAATTAGTAGGAGTTATGTCTGATGGTGATGTTAGACGTTTGCTATTAGATGGGTATGGGCTTAAGGCACAAATACAGACACATGTAAACTCTGATTTTGTATATGCAAGTGATTTGATTGAAGCTCAGGAAATATTAAATAGAGATGGGTGGAAATACAGAATAATTCCGATTGTTGATTCCGATATGCATGTGGTTGATTATGCAGAATACAATAACAATAATAAACATATAGCTTTGGCACAGCCACAATTAGAAGGTAATGAATATAAATATTTGATGGAAGCATTTCTTTCTACTTGGATTTCAAGTACGGGAAAATATGTTTCTATGTTTGAAGAAAGATTTTCAGCCTATTGTGGTGTGAAGTATGGGGTAGCAACATCAAATGGCACGACAGCATTACATTTAGCGTTAACAGCACTAGGTATTGGAAAAGGTGATGAAGTAATAGTACCAGATATTACATTTGCTGCTACAATAAATGCAGTTATTTATACTGGTGCGACTCCTGTAATTGTTGATATTGAAGAAAAAAGCTGGTGCATTGATCCTGAAAAAATCGAGGAAGCAATTACGAAAAATACAAAAGCAATTATTCCAGTACATATATATGGACAAATATGCGATATGGAACGTATTTGTTCTATTGCGGATAAATATGGCTTGTATATTGTTGAAGACTGCGCTGAAGCACATGGCGCGGAATTTGCAGGAAAAAAAGCAGGCTCATTTGGAAAAATTTCCTGTTTTTCGTTCTTTGGTAATAAAGTAATTACAACAGGCGAAGGTGGAATGTGTGTAACAGATGATAAAGAATTAGAAGATAGAATGCGTATATTACGAGATCATGGTATGAGTAAAGAAAGAAGGTACTACCATGAGGTAATTGGATTTAATTATCGTATGACTAATATGCAAGCAGCTATTGGTGTGGGACAACTGGAAAGAATTGATGAAATACTACAATGGAGAAGTGACTTAGAAGAAAGATATAGGGAAGAGATAAATCATACGCCAGGAATTATTGTTCAGGAAAATAATTTACCTAACAGAAAAAAAATTACTTGGCTTGTATCAATTCTTGTATCAGAAGAAAAAAGAGATGACATTATTCAATTAATGAAACAACGGGGAATAGACGTAAGAGCATTTTTTATTCCATTAAGTGAAATGGACATTTATAAGGAGTATGCAAAGGAATGTTTTGTAAGTAAGAAAATTTCTAAGAGAGGCATTAATTTGCCGACAACATCGGATATATCAAATGATAAGATTCGATACATTATTTCGGTTATTAAAGAAAAGATTCAATAAAGGTGGTTATATGATTTTTGTATCTTCAGCTTGTTTAAAAAAAAATCAAATTAATCAAGTCTTACAAGAGTATGTAGAAAATAATATTTATAATATTGAATTATCAGGTGGAACAAAATACTATGAAGGCATTTGTGATGATCTGAAGAAGTATAGAGAAAAATATGATTTGAAATATGTATGTCATGCGTACTTTCCACCCTCTAAAAATGACTTTGTTATTAATTTAGCATCTTGTAATGAAACAATATATAAAAAGTCAATAGACCATTATGAAAAATGCATTGAAATGCTAAGAAAGTATCAGATTCCTGTTTTGTCTATTCATGCTGGATTCCTTGTCGAAATTACTACTGAAACAATTGGAAAAAAAATAACTAAACCTGTTATTTATGATGAAAAAGAAGCATATGAGAGATTCATAAATGCATATGGGTATATTACAAAGTTATGTGATGAAAGTAATATTGATTTGTATTTAGAAAACAATGTCTTGAGTAGTGAAAATTATAAGGAGTTTCATTATAATAATTACTTCATGATGACGGATTTTGATTCCATTATAAGAATGAAGAAAGAGTTGAATTTTAACTTATTGTTAGATTTAGGACATTTGTTTGTTTCATCAAATACTTTAAATCTGCCTTTTGATAATCAGTGTGTAAAATTAAAATCATATGCGAAATGGCTTCATATAAGTGAAAATAATGGAATAAAAGATCAACACTTACCATTGGTAAAGGAGAGTATAATTACCAAACAAATAGCTAGTTTTGATTTAAATAAAATAAATATAACATTAGAAACTATTGGAAGTATTGAAGAAATAAAGAATAGTATAGCTATTATAAAAAACAAATAATGAAAAAAAAAATTGAGTTAATAGTTTATGGATGTGGTGGACATGCGAGAAGCATTATAAATACAGCTCTGGAAAAATATAGTCCAAAAGAGATTCTTCTTGTAGATGATAATGCAAAAGAGAAAGAAATTATTCTAGGTTGCAGGACATCAGTAAATTGGAATAATCAAAAAAATATACCATTTATTGTAGCTGTTGGAGATAATGAGAGAAGACAAGAACTTTTTATGCAAAAGTGTTTAAATGGGGAAGAACCTGTTTCGATTATTTCTGAAACGGCAAGTATAGGTATGAATACGGTAATTGAAAATGGTTCTTTTATTGCCAAAAAGGTTTGTTTAGGACCAGAGGTTAAGGTGGGTAGAAATTCAATTGTTAATACAGGTTCAATTATTGATCATGAGACAAATATAGGTATTAATACACATATTGCTCCTGGAACAACAATATGCGGTAGGTGCAGAATTGGTGATAATGTGTTTATAGGAGCAGGCTGCGTAATAAAGGATAACATAAAAATTGTTGATAATGTAATTATAGGAGCGGGTGCAGTTGTTATTAAAGACATAGTTGAAAGAGGAGTTTATGTAGGAGTACCTGCAAGAAAAATAAAATAGGGAGTAATATTATGTTAGCAGTAATTCCTGCCAGAGGCGGCTCAAAAGGAGTACCGCATAAAAATATACGTGATTTAGATGGAAAGCCATTAATAGCATATACAATTGAAGCTGCAATAAAATCAAAAGTATTTGATAAAATTGTTGTGTCAACCGATAGTTCTGAAATTGCAGAGATAGCCAAAAGATATGGAGCAGAAGTACCATTTATTAGACCCAAAGATTTATCAGGGGATTTCAGCTCATCTGATGATGTAGTGCTACATGCAATAGATTATTTTAAAAGAAAAGGAAAAGAATTTGAGTATGTATGCAAATTACAACCAACCTCTCCTTTGAGAAATGAAACACACATTATGGAAGCATATCGGTTATTGAAAGATAGTAATTCAAATTTTGTTGTCAGTGTGTGTGAATGTGAACATTCTCCCTTATGGACGGAAATTTTGGATGAAAAAAGAAGTTTAGATGGATTTATTAATGAATATGTAAAAGGAGCATGCAGGCAAAAATTGCCGAAATACTACAGATTGAATGGTGCTATTTATATGGGGAGAACGGAAGCGTTTGAAGATAATAAAAGTTTTTTTGGCAAAAATGGAACTGCGTTTATTATGAATCAGGAAGAGTCAATTGATATTGATAATTACTTTGACTTTGAAATTGCAAAATTATTGATAGAGAGGAATAGTTGCGATGAAAATATTAATGGTAGTTTATGATAATGAATCATATATATCTTGGTTTCCACAAGGATTAGCATATTTGGCAAGTGCTGCAAGAAATGCAGGGCATGAAGTTTCTGTGTATCAGCAGGATATATATCATTGGCCAGATGAGCATTTAACATATTTTTTAGATAACAATGAATTTGATGTCGTGGAAGTAAGCGTAATTGGAGGATATTACCAGTACCGGAAACTGATAAAACTATCTACTGCAATAAATGCATCAAAAAACAGGCATAAATTTAAATATACTATTGGTGGTCATGGACCTGCATCTGATCCGGAATTTTTTCTTAGAAAAACTCATGCGGATGTTGTTGGTATAGGAGAAGGCGAAATAACATTTGTTGAAATGCTAGAAGCATTTCAAGGAAAAAGAGAATTGGCAAGTGTTGATGGAATTGCATACTTTAACTTAGAAAATGAATATATTAGAACTAAGCCAAGAGAACTAATTACAAATATAGATGAAATAGCATGGCCAGCTTATGACCTGTTTGATATGACGTATTATACTTTACTTAGATTGCCTAATATTAGCCCTAACGAAAGATGTATTCCAATGCTTTCGGGTAGAGGATGCATTTTCAAGTGTAATTTTTGTTATAGATTAGATAAGGGGTTTAGACCAAGAGGTGCCAAAAGTATTATTGAGGAAATTGAGTTCCTAAAAGAAACGTATAATGTAAAGTATATTGCTTTTTCAGATGAGTTATTAATGAGTTCAAGAGAAAGAACTTTAGAATTATGTCAAGCGTTTATTGATGCAAATCTCAATATAAAATGGGATTGTAACGGAAGATTAAATTTTGCAGATATAGATGTGTTGCAAAAAATGAAAGAAGCTGGATGTGTTTTTATAAATTATGGGATTGAGTCATTAGATGATGAAACATTAAAAATCATGCATAAAGGTTTGACCAAAAAAATGATAATTAAAGGAGTAGAAAATACATTGAAAGTAGGAATAAGTCCTGGGTTAAATCTTATTTATGGTAATATTAATGAACCTCTTTCAGCAATTGAGGATGCAGTGGATTTTTTGTTGAAATATGATGATCACGCTCAGCTGAGAACAATTAGACCAGTTACACCTTATCCTGGTACGGAACTTTTTGACTATGCAATTGAAAAAGGATTAATTAAAGATACAGAAGACTTTTACGAACATAAACATTTAAATTCTGATTTATTGGCGGTAAATTTCACACAGTACAGTGATGAGGAAATTTATGATGCTTTATATAAAGCTAACATGAAATTAATTAATAGATATCAACAAGTGCAGGGGAAAAATATGGAAAATACTTGTAGAGATTTGTATATGAATAGAAATATTAACTTTAGAGGATTTAGAAATACGTAAATTATGGTTTGTTAGTGTTTTGAGATAATAATTTAGGGGTATTTTTATGATATTCGAAAAAAATATTTGGATTTCAAATGTGAACATCAACGAGAACAGTAAAACATTTATTATTGCAGAAGCAGGAGTAAATCACAATGGAGATTTGGAAACTGCAAAAAGATTGGTTGATGTAGCTGTAGAAGCTGGTGTAGACGCAGTAAAATTTCAAACATTTAAAACAGATAAGCTTATACTTAATAATATAGAAAAAGCTCCATATCAGAAGAAAACTACAAATGCTGTTGAAAATCAGGCTGAAATGCTCAAAAAGCTTGAAATAACAAAAGAACAGAACAGAAAATTAATAAATTATTGTAAGAAAAAGAATATTATTTTTTTATCGACACCCTTTGAAAAAGATAGTTTAGATGAACTTGATGAATTAGGGGTTCCTGCTTTTAAAATTGCTGCTACAGATTTGACAAATATACAATTTTTACGTCAAGTTGCTGAAAAAGGAAAACCAATTATTCTTTCGGCAGGTATGTGCTACTTAGAAGAAGTTAGATTGGCTGTTGAAACAATAGGAAAAATAAATAAAAACCTTATTTTACTTCAATGCACGGCAAATTATCCTATTCAAGATGATGAGGCTAATATTAAAGTTGTTCAAACTTTGAAAAATGAATTTGATATAATTACGGGGTATTCTGACCATTCACAGGGGGTAGGAGCCTCTCCATATGCGGTAGCATTAGGCGCAAAAGTAATAGAAAAGCATTTTACTTTGGATAAAAATATGATTGGACCAGATCATAAAGCTTCTGTTACACCAACAGAGCTTAAGGCACTAGTTCAAGAAATTAGAAAGGTTGAGAAATACTTAGGAAATGGCTTAAAGATGCCAACTTGTTCAGAGCAAATGACAAGAAAGTCATTACAGAAATGTTTAGTTGCTGCAAAAGATATAAAAGAGGGAGAATTGTTTTCTTATGAAAATGTTGTAGCAAAAAGAACGGGTGGAAAAGGAATGAGTGCATTGTATATAGATAGTATTATAGGTTTAAAAGCTAAATATTCTTTTGAAAAAGATCAAATTATTAATATGTATTAGTTTTTTTATGTAGAAAGAAATAAAGAGGTTAAAATGAATCAGAAGCGAAGCAATCCTTTTACAGGAATATATAAGATATGTAATGAATCAAATAATAGAGAAAAATACGAACGTGTACAAAATAAAAAAGAGGTTCCCATATATATAGATATTGAATTGACAAATTATTGTAACATAAGGTGCAATATGTGTCCTGTTGGTACAAAGAATATGAAAAGACATCAGGGAATGATGAATTCAGAAACGTTTGAGAGAGTTTGTCAACAAATTGAAAAAAATGATATCAAAGGTGTACGTTTAATTCGTTGGGGAGAACCAACTATTCATCCGTATTTTTTAGAATATTTGAAAAGGCTAAAGCAAATTGAAGGTTTGTTAGTTCATTTTAATACAAACGGAATACATTTATCAGATAGAATGTTAACTGAAATTGTTAATATGCAAATTGATAGTGTCAAATTTAGCTTTCAAGGAATTGATGAATTAACATATTCTGAAATGCGAAGTGGAGGGAAATTTGATACAATAATTGATAATATCAAAAGATTATATGAAATCAGAGGTAATGCTGAAAAGCCATATATTTTTGTGACAACTACAACAACATATGAATCTAGTGAAGAGATTAAATATTTTAAAAATGAAATAGAGAAGTATTGTGATGAATTAGTTGTAGGAAAAACAAATATAGAATTTGTTGATCTTAATGAAATGAATATTTCAAGTGATAGATATAAATTGTATAAAGATTATATTAATAATAATAAAATGACGAGAATGCCGTATTTACAGGTATGCCCAGAATTGTTTGATAAACTGTCGATAAATTGGGATGGTACTGTATCTGCATGTTGTAAAGATTTTGATAATCAAATGATAATAGGGAATATTATGGAACAAGATATCAAAGAATTATTTCATAATCGAATAGAAAATGAGTATCGGAAATCACTTGTAGAAAAAGAATACACCAGTTTGCCCTTGTGTGAAAAGTGTTATGAATATATAGCATTAAAAAAATAGTAAAATGTTAATTTAATAAACTATGTGAAAAAAGTATGATTGGAAAAACAAAATGGAAGATTACATAAGAAAACCTTTTTTTTATGATTGTGTTGTAGATGATGAAAAAATATATTTCCCCTTAGCAAACTATAATGCTTTATGTTCTACTAACATTCAAAGTGGATTAACAGAGATTATTGATTTTTTCCCAAATGAAAAAAATGAACCGCTTCTCTATTGTGGTATTTATCGTTTGAATAATAAATTACTTTTGAGTCCCTATATGGGAAAAAGTGGCTTGCTATTATATGATTTGGAAGAAAAAACATTTTGTCCCATTGATATAGATATAAAAGATAAGAAAATAATAAATTTTAGAGGAAATAGAGTAGTACATTATAAGGATGATTTATTTGTTTTTTGCTTTGTACCTGTAATTTTAAAAATTAACTTAAGTAATAAAAAAATTCAATATATCAAATATCCACAACTTAATACTGATAAAAATGTTATTGGACAAATAACATGTAGAGATCAAGAGGTATATATTTCATGTTCTGTAAGAAACATAATTTTTATTTTTGATTTACAGAATGAGTCATTTAGATATGAATATTTAGATAATGCAATTAATGGAATTAATACAATAGCAATTGATGGAAATAATTTTTGGATGACTGGAAAGAAAAAAGAAGTTTTGATGTGGAATACTAAAAATAATATATTAAGATGCTTTAAAGAGTTTCCACAAAGATTTCGTAAAATATACAATATAGATGAAGGATTGTTTTCTGATAGTATATTATTTGAAAATCAGCTTTTCCTAATACCCTCATATGCTAATATGATTGTTAAATTTGATATTGATAAATCCATTATGGAAGAAATCTTTATACCAGGTGAGGAAGAGGATGAGGATACGCTAAGAAAAAAAGGGAGATTTTTTTATTCGAAATATAATTTGGTTAAACGTATGGATGAAAATCTTTTCTTTATTTCAAGTAAAACAAAAAACATTTATATATTAAATATGCGTTCTTCAGAAATTACAATACTAAAAACTAAATTAATACAATGTAAGGAGTATCAGAAAGAAATATTATCAAAAGATATTATTCGAGAGGAATATTTTACAAATGGACTAAAAGATTTTATTAATGTAATATAGGAGGCTTTTCTTGAATAACAATATAGAATTTATAGATTCATTTTTAACATTTGAAAATACATATAAAATGTTTGCAAAAAAAGTAAATGGAGTAAATATATGGCATTACATTCGATTTAATATTTACTATAGCCTGCTTTCGCAACTGGGCATATATAATGTATTACTTAATTCAAATGTTGTCGTTAGTAATAAAAAGAAAAATTTTTCTGATTTGATAAAAGAGCGTACTATTGGTAATCAGTTTTTTATGCGGCATAGAGAAGTATTGATTATACCACATGAAAGAAAATATAAGGATGAAAATGGTTTTTATAGATGTATTTACACAGATTTAATTGATAAGAGTATTCATCAATCACATTATATCTTGGATGGCATTAGTGTTTTTGGGGAATATACTCCACAAAAAAGTAATAATGTGATATATTCTAAATTTGATTATTTTGAAAAGAAAGAGAATAGTCAAAATCCTTATTCTGCGTGTAAAGTTAAAGAGTTTGAAAATGCCATTGTGGAGCCAATTGAAAAATTTTTTCATATACAAATATCATTACAGATAAAGAAGCAATGGAAACAAATATTAGACAATTATTTGTATAAGCGAAGATTTCTAATTGAGTACTATAATTTTATCCTTAACAGAGTAAAACCCAAAGCTATCATGGTGGTGGTTTCTTATTCCTTTAATAGAATGGTTTTGTGTGAGGTTGCTAAAAGAAAGAAAATACCTGTGATAGAGTTACAACATGGGGAAATGAGTAAAATGGTATTACCATATTGTTTCCCTAAAAAAATGAAAATACTTAGTTTTCCAGATTTCATTTTTACATTTAGTAATAATGAATATATTGATAAACTGCCAATAAGTAAAGACAGAGTAATTCCTGTAGGATTTCCTGAATTGGAAAAGTATGTAAAAAAATCAGCCGGGAAAAAAAATAGGCATAAAACGATTCTTTTTATTTCACAAGGACAGATAGAAATTGCTAAGCTGGCAAGAGAATTAGCTGAGAGAACCACTGAAGAATATAAAATTATTTATAAACTTCATCCAAAAGAATATGGAAACTGGGAAAAAAGTATAGGGGTTTACTTGAAACATTCAAATATTAAAGTTGTTGGGGATTATGAACATACAATATATCAGTATCTTTCTGAGGCAGATTGGGTAGTAGGAGCTTATTCAACAGTTTTACTTGAAGCAACCGCTTTTTTTACTAAAATTGCTATTATTAAATCTTCAATGTCATCTTCAGTAGAAAAATTAGTGTATAGTAATCATGCTATATTTGTTAGTGGAATAGAAGAATTGATAAATGCGATAAAAAAGGATGCAAAAATGGATAATCCTACAAATGAATATTTTGCGGAAAAGAGTATAGAGAAAATTCAATCTAATCTATGTAGAATAGAAAAATGGTATGCAAAAAAACAAAATGAACATTAAAAGATATTTATACAAATTTGTAACTAAAAATGCAATATTTAGTATTTTTAATAATGAGATAGAAGGCGTAAAGTTGTGATTAATTCAGTATTAGAGTATTTATTGAATAGTTATAAATGCTATCCTGATAAAGCAGTTGTTGTAGATAACTCTGAAATAGTAACATATAAGGATTTTTATACGGATGTATGCAAAATTGCCAGTTGGATTAGTATTAATTTAAAAACACAAAAAAGACCTATTGTTGTATTAATGAAGAATTCGTCAAAAGCTTTAAAAACATTTTTGGGTATTAGTCTCAGTAAAAATATATATGTACCGATTGATAGCAGTGTACCTAAAAAACGTTTGGATACAATTGTATCAATAGTGAATCCTGTAGCGATTATTATTTGTGATTTGCAGGAATATGAAAGTTATAAAACTGATATTCCTGTGATTTGTTATGAAGTGTTATTAACTGAAAAATATGATGAGAAAGTAATTGATAATAGATTATCAATTATAGACACGGATCCGTTATATATACTTTTTACCTCAGGTTCTACAGGAGTTCCTAAAGGTGTGGTAGTTAGCCATAAATCGGTTATTGATTTTACAGAAGAAGCTTCTGAAACAATGGATTTTTCTGAGAAAGAGATTTTTTTAAACCAAGCGCCATTCTATTTTGATGCTTCTGTGCCAGATATATTTTGCACCATTAGAAATGGGGCTACTTTACATATTATTGATAAATCTCTGTATGCATTCCCAATAAAATTAGTTGATTATATCGAAAAAAATACAATTAATGCGATATTTTGGGTACCTTCTGCATTAATACTTGTTGCAAATTTAAAAGCACTTGGAAAAAGAAATTTGTCTAGTTTGAAGAAGATTATGTTTTGCGGAGAGGTAATGCCGACTAAACAGTTAAATATGTGGAGACAAGCTGTTCCCAATGCAATTTACGTGAATTATTATGGCCCAAGTGAGGCTACCTATGCTTGTAGTTATTATGTGGTAGATAGAGAGTTTAAGGATGAAGAAGTACTTCCAATTGGACATGCTGCATTAAACACGGATATTTTATTGATAAATGAAAAAGGAGAACAGGTTATTGCACCGAATGAAAAGGGTGAAATATATATACGTGGAACAGGTTTAGCTCTTGGATATTATAACAATCCAGAAAAAACAAGAGAGTGTTTTATACAGAATCCTCTCCAATCATCTTTCCCGGAAATTTTATATAAAACAGGTGATTTGGCTCATTATGATAGTGATAGAAATATTATTTATGATGGAAGAGTGGATTATCAGATCAAACATTTAGGATATCGAATTGAATTGGGAGAAATAGAGAGTAATGTTATTTCGATGAAAGATGTTAAACAATGTGCATGTGTCTATAATGAACAGAAAGATATTATAGTATGTTTTTATTCTGGTGATGTTGAGAAAAAAATAATAAAAGAGCTGCTGAAGGAAAAGTTACCATTCTACATGATTCCCAAGATTGTTATACAGATGAAGGAATTGCCAATAAATTCAAATGGAAAAATTGATAGAATATTGTTATTTCAAAAAACTTAAGCAATTACAAAGCTCATAGTTCTCGTTTTTACTTTGAATTAAAATAGATACGAAGTCAAGACATGCTTGCATGACTGATTCATTGAATGTAAATGATTTTTATAATTTTATTGAACCATACCTGATGAGATATTATTTTATTTATAGCAAGTTTAAATGTCATTTTAATTTACTTTATGGTGTTCGCCTATTAATAGAATATTAATAGAAAAGGCAGAAAGGAAACAAAAATGGATGTATATTATTTTCCGATTGATAAGATTGAAAAGAGTAGCAATGTTATAATCTATGGCAATGGTTTGGTAGGAAAACAATTAGTTGAATGGAATAGTAAATTTAATTATTGTAATATACTTGCAATAATTGATCAAAAAGCAGTGGATAAATAGATGTACTTGAACATTCCTGTAATTAAAGTGGAAAAAATGGAATGTTTAGAAATGTGTTATGACTATATTCTTATAGCGTCAAAAATATATGAAAATGAGATTAAATTAATATTGAGAAATAAACATGTGTGCGAAAATAAAATAGTAAAAATAGAACAATGCATTTCAATTGATATAGGTGGATATGAAAATGCTCAGATGACAGATTTAGGGAAGAATAACTTTTGGGGAAAGGATGGAATCGATTGGTATAGCAAGGCAGAACTGGATGTAGAAAATACTTATGAAGCTACATTAAAGAGAAATATAGAGAAATACGATTTGTTAAGAAATAAGCAAGGGACTTGGTTAGATTTTGGATGTGGACAAGGTAGAATGGTACAGTTCCTAAGAAAATCAGTAGGAGAATTCTATTGCTGTGATATAAGTGAAGCTGCTATTGAAAAGTGTAATCAAAGATTTTCCGATATGAAAAATGTACATCCTTTTGTTAATACTGTAAATAGCATACCTTTAAAAGATAACAGTATCGATGTTGCTTATTCTTTAGGAACTATGGTAGGATTTGATTTCCGTGAAATGGATACTTATCTCAAAGAGATATATAGAGTATTGAAAAAAAATGGATTTGCATTGATTCATCATTCTAATTGGCGCGAAACGGAAGATTATTTGATTAATGGAAAAGGATATACTCATTCCAAAGGATATTTAAGGGGCGATGTAGGAGTTTCGGATGTACAATTTTTAGCAAATAAAAGTGGATTTAAGATTTTAGAACACTATACAATACCATGGGGGAAGGTTAACGAGAACATTGATGCAATGTGTATCCTCCGTAAATAGAAGTTGGCTAGAAATATACTTAAGTTGGAAAAATGAGTAGGGGGGAATGTTTAAATGAAAAAAGATGAAAATGAAATAATAGAGAATATTCTTATACAATGCGGAATTGGAGAGAGTATAGTTTATTGCGATAATTTTATAAGTCAAGACATTTTAGATTCTTTGACGATGGCTGAAATTGTAATTGCGTTAGAGGATACATTTAATATAGAGATTGATGCGGAAGAAATAATCCCAGAAAATTTTATTAATCTCAATACCATTAGCAAATTAGTAGAAAAACATTACAATTAATTCTGGTTGGAGTAAAATATGTTCTTAAATAAATTTTTAGGGAATAAGTCAATAGTCATATACGGGACAGGTAATACAGGAAAAGAATTTTATGATAAATATAAAGATGTATTAAATATAGTTGGATGTACATGTAGTGAAAAAAATATTAATCCAATTGATAGGCTTACACCTATATCATGTAATGATATGGACAAAGAGAATACATTATTAATTATATGTAGTATCTATTATGATGAAATTAGAAAAAATCTAATTTTATCAGGGTGGTCACAAAATGTTAATTTTATTCGATGGGATATATTTGATAAACTTTATCAGGCAGAAGAGAATGAAAGACAAATAATTGTTGCAGTAGGACAATGCGAAATAAGGGAAATGTGTGAAGTGTTTGAAAAAATAAAATCTTTCATGCAAAAATATGAAGTCTTTTATTTTGACGAAAGAAAAGTTTGCAGTCACGGAGATAAGTTTGATCTTATTGAAAATTATGATTGTTGCTTTTTATTAGAAAAAGCTCATTTATTTATTCGTCCGTCTGTTATGACCCCTAAAAGTGTTTGTGGTTTTGACTACTTACAGCAAAAAATTAATATATTCTGTAAGGTAATAAAAATATCTTTATTTATTTTTGACAGCTATTGGCCTCAAGATATTGCAAAAGAAAGAGAAATTAATAAGTACTATTTGATTAAACCAAATACAAAGCTATCGGCTTTTGTTGAAAATGATAGAATTATTACAAGTATGTTAGATGAGGGACTAAGTAATGTACAAATTAAAGAAACAATCAAAAAAGATAATTTCTTTGAAAAACAAGTAGTGCTTGATAATCACAAATTAACATTAAAAAGAATAAAACTGTCAGACAAGATTTCAGATATAAAAATATATGATTATGTGGAGCAGAATTATAATCATAAAAAATTATTTTGTGATAGAGGTCATTTTAATGAGAATATGCTGCGTGAATATGTAAAAAATATATTAATTTATTTAAATGTTACTAATTGTATAAATGAATTAAATACTATTAAAATTAGTGATATTTTTTTAAAAGTCAATGAACTTCCAATATATCCATCAGCTTCAAAAATATTAGGATTGGAATGGATTGATAAAAGTACGTTATACACGATGAATATTAATAATGTAATAAAAAAGGTCACTTTTGATGAATATATTGATATTATGTTAGAATATTATAGTTTATCAAAAAAATTAATTGAAATGTGTTACTAGAAAAAATGTTATTTTGGGGTCAAAATATCAATATAGCCTCTTGAGCATTTTACACAAATTTATCCTATTCTTATGGATATGTTATACAGTATTTATTAGACAGGGATAGCAAATAAATATGGTATTCAGAACAAATTTTTAACAATAGATTGTACGAATGGATCTGCATTTGGAGAACAGGAAGTGTTAGAACATTCGTAGATAAAAATCTTGTAGAAAATATTTTCTTATTAGGTTTTGAAATTATAGGAAGGGGATTATAAGTATAAGATGAAAGCATTATCTATTATTATTCCACATTATAATACTCCTAAGCTGCTATGTAAATTGCTTGATTCTATTCCCAATATACCTCAAATAGAAGTTTTAGTAATTGATGATAATAGTAATTATGACATTACATATTATAAGCAATGTAAAATGAAGTATGAAAAGCGTAATGTTACATTCTATGAAAATGATCCGAATAAAAAAGGAGCAGGAAATGCAAGAAATATTGGATTAACTTATGCGAAAGGGAAGTGGTTATTATTTGCAGATGCAGATGATTTTTTCTTGCAAGATTTTTGGAGTATTATTAAGCAATTTATCAATGATGAAGCCGATATTATTTATTTTGCATCAACAAGTGTTATTTTGGAAACTGATACAATTTCTGATAGACATATATATTATAAGCGGTTGGTAGAAAGATATTGTAAATCACAGAACCGAAGAAATGAATTAAGATTAAGGTACCAATATTGGTCTCCTTGCGCAAAATTGATTAGGAGAAAACTTGTTGAATATTATGGTATTCGATTTGATGGGGTATGTTATGCAAATGATACTATGTTTTCAACAAAAGTTGGACACTTGGCAAGAAAAATAAAAGCAGTTGATCAGGAAATATATTGTATTACCAAGTCTAAAAGTTCACTTACAGCTAACACAGATCCTAATGCATTAAGAATTCGTAATAAAGTAGATTGTAAATACTACTTTTATATACATAAAATATTATCTAAGGATGATATGAAAATATTAGGATATGGTAGGCAAAAGAATATTTATTATTATAGAAAGTGGATAAGAAATTTATTGCATATAGATAGTTGGACTTGAGCATAAACACGGTATTTTGGGGGAAAATATGGAGATAAAAGTGTCTGTAGTAATTCCGACATACAACAGAGAAAAAACAATAGAGCGATGTATAAGATCAGTTACTGGTCAAACATATCAGCCATACGAAATAATTGCAGTAGATGACGGCTCATCAGATAGAACAATAGATGTACTTGAAAAGATAGGATGCAGTTATTTGAAAATAATAACTCAGAATCATAAAGGCGCTCAAGCAGCAAGAAATGCCGGAATAATGGCTGCAACAGGTGATTACATAGCTTTTTTGGATTCTGATGATGAGTGGATACAGAACAAGCTTGAATTACAAGTTCAAGAACTTATAAAAAAACCAGATGCGGTAGTTTGTGGAAATGGATATTTGCAAATGGATTGGAAAGATAATGTTCCCAAAGCGTATAAATTATCTTCTCATCAAGTAAAGTCTAATTCAAAAAAAATATTAACCTTAAATGGAAAAAGTGGATATGTATATGGGTGTTTATTAAGGTATTCTTTTTGTTTATTTCCATCAATAATGGTTTCTAAAAAAAACCTTATTACGATAGGTTTTTTAGATGAAAAAGTTCCAGCTTATCAAGAGTGGGATACAGCGATTAGATTGGCAAAAAAATATGAATTTGTATTTATAAATAAGCCTTTGTTTATTTATCATTTACATGATGGAGAAACTATTTCAAAAAGTACTAAAAGGGCAATTGATGGTATGGAGTATAATTGTAAGAAGTTTCAATATGATATTTTAGGACAATTAGGTCCCCAAGCATTGAAACAGAGATATTTTGAATTAATGAAATTGTGTATACAATATAAAGATAAAAGATTTTTAAAGTATTTGCTTAGATATTGTTTAGGGACAATAAACATATTTTTGTTAAAGTAGTATTACTTTATAAAACATTTAATTGTATGGAGAGGAATGCAATGGACTTTATACCAGTAAATGAACCACTATTAAACGGAAATGAAAAAAAATATCTTTGCGAGTGTATTGATACAGGATGGATTTCTTCAGAAGGACCTTTTGTAAAAAAATTTGAACAAAAAATGAGTGCTTCGGTGAATCGAAAATATGGAATTGCTGTATCAAATGGGACAGCAGCTGTGGAAGTGGCTTGCCAGGCATTAGGTATTACTAAGGATGATGAAGTAATAATGCCTACTTTTACAATTATATCATGTACTATGGCAGTTACAAAGTTAGGTGCAGTTCCTGTATTAATTGATAGTGACATCAATAATTGGAATATGATTGTCGATGATATAGAAGCTAAAATAACAGAAAAGACAAAGGCAATTATGATAGTACATCTTTATGGTTTGCCAATTAATGTTGACAAGGTTTTGAAACTTGCAAAAAAATATAATTTAAAAGTTATAGAAGATGCAGCTGAAATGCATGGACAAACATATAATGGAAAACCATGTGGAAGTTTTGGAGATATTAGCACATTTAGTTTTTATCCTAATAAACATGTTACAACTGGTGAAGGCGGTATGGTGGTAACAGATGATGAAATATTAGCAGAAAGATGCCGTACTTTGAGAAATCTATGTTTCAGGAAAGATATTAGATATGTTCATGATGAGATAAGTGATAATTATCGTTTTACTAATTTACAAGCTGCAGTCGGACTTGCACAATTGGAGAGACTTGATGAGTTTGTACAAATAAAGCGTGATATGGGAAAGTTTTATACAGAGAAACTGCAGGGCGTGAGAGGAATTCAATTACCTATTGAAAAAACTTCTTATGCAGATAATATTTACTGGGTATATGGAATAGTGCTTAAGAATGAGGTAGAAATAGATAATCGTGAAATACAAAAATTATTAGCAAATGAAGGAATAGGAACACGTACATTTTTTTGGTGTATACATGAGCAACCTGTATATAAGAAAATGGGATTATTTAATGGTGAACAATATAAAAATGCTGAGTATTTAGCTAGAAAAGGATTTTATATTCCAAGTGGTTTGGCTTTGACAAAAGAGCAAATGAGCAAAGTAGTTGATGGAGTTGTAAAAGTAATAAAATCATTAATTTAATATTTATGAGGGGGAATGTTTATGGGACAGGTAGAAGAAGTAAAAAAGAAAAATAAATTACTTGCAATGATTATAAGAAATAATTATGAATGTGAAGGGGTAGACTTTATAACTCCAAATGAATATTCTCAGCAAGTAGCCTATATGCATCATCCAACAGGAAAAACGATAGATGCACATGTGCATAATATGGTACATCGAAATGTTGTATTAACACAGGAAGTTTTATTTATAAAGAAGGGGATTCTTCGAGTAGATTTTTACGATGAATATGAGGATTATCTTGAAAGCAGAAATTTATTAGCAGGAGATGTTATTTTGCTTATTTCGGGTGGCCATGGTTTTAAAGTAATTGAAGAAGTGGAAATGATTGAAGTAAAGCAAGGTCCCTATTCAGGTGAACAAGATAAGAAGAGATTTATTGGGATAGATGATGCCAATGTAATATATAAATAAAAGCAGGAATAATATGGGAGGAACTTGGAATGAAAAAAGGAAGTATACACGTAATTTCAGCAGTGTCAGGTGCTTTAATTGGGGCATTGGCAGGAGCAGGAGCAATAGGAAAAATATTAGGAAAGTCAGAAGAAAAAATAAGGAAGATGTCAGATAAGCATTTATCGTTGTTTTTAATGATGAATCAATGGGTTAAAGTAAAGCAGGACGGGAAAAATCTGTCAGAGTATTTTGAAAAAAATAAATATGAGAAAATTGCAATTTATGGGTTGAGTTATGCGGGAGAGACTTTGCTTAGTGAATTGCAGGATAGCTCAATACAGATTGCATATGGGATAGATCAAAATGCAGATTCAATTTATTCAGATATTAATGTTTACTCATTAGAGGATTCGTTAGAACCTGTAGATGTGGTTGTTGTTACTGCAATTACCTTCTTTAATGAAATAGAGAAAAAACTCAGCGGGAAAATAGATTGTCCAATTATTTCTTTAGAAGATATTTTATATGAAATATAGTGTAGGAGAAAACACGTGGTTAATATAAATTTTGTAGATGACTATTTTGAATATATAAAGAATAATGTGGTAAAAAAAATAGTATATGGAGTAGGAAAAGTAACTAAGAGAAACTATACTTCTTTTGGTGAAATTGACTATTTTTGTGATAAAAACGCTCTTGTATTAAATTCATTTCAAAATATAAAATGTATTTTGCCACATGAACTTGAAAAATTTCAGTCGCATTTAGCGATTTTAGTCTGTGTGGCAGAAGAACAGGTATTTAATCAAATATGCGCAGAATTGGAAACATTAAACATAGATGCAGAAGTTTTTTATCTATTTAATAATCCGTCATTTAGGTGCTTTCATGGTTGGCACCCAGTAGATAATCAAACAATGAAAGAAAAGTTGAAAATTAGATTAGTTTACAATCAAGATGGGTGGATTTTGGGAAAATTTGCGTCGAAACTAGAAGAAGAGTTAACTAAGATGGGACAAGATGTATCTGTTTCTGACAGTGTTGATATAAATGCGGATGTTAATCATTACATTTTTTATGGAGATTTATTGCAGTTTTCCGAATTGTATAAAGGAGTTATTACAACAATGATAACTCATGTTGATTCTGGAGATAAAAAAAATTTGATTTCTTTTCAAACACAGAATGATGCTTTAGGAATTTGTATGTCTAAAGACACAATGGAAAAGCTAACGAGATGGGGAATAGACAGAGAAAAATTGTGTTATGTCAACCCTGCACAAGATGGTCAAATAAAACCTAAGAAAATAGTTTTGGGAATTACAAATAGATGTTACGCAAAAGAGGATTTTCGAAAAAATGATTTACTAATAGTTGATGTGTGCAAACAGTTAGATCCTGATTTTTTTGAATTTAAAATTATGGGATCTGGGTGGGAAGAGATAGTTAGAGAACTTGAACAAATGGGTTTTGAGGTGACATATTATAATGATTTTGATAGTGATATTTATTTAAATATGATGCCTAGTTTGGATTATTGGATTTATTATGGATTTGATGAAGGTGCAATGGGGTATTTAGATGCAATGGCAGCAGGTATAAAAACTATAGTGACTCCACAAGGATATCATTTAGATACATTTGTAAAACCGACATATTTGTGTAGTACTGTTAATGATTTTGTTCAAGTATTAAAACAAATTCAAGATGAAAAGAAAAAAATTGTAAATGTAGTTGCTGATTGGACTTGGGAGAATTATGCAAAAAAACACTTGGAAATTTGGCAATATTTAACAAAAACAAAGACATTAAGGGAATTATACAAGCAACAGGGAAAGTACATGGATGGTTTTTTTTCTATGCTAATAGAGAATAATAATGTCTAATATTATGGAGGAGTTATGTCAAAAATATCGGCTACAATTTTAGAAAATGCAGAAATGACAAAAAGTCAGTTGGAATTTGTCTGCAGATTGTTAGAAGAAAATAAACCTCATAAAATAGTAGAAGTTGGAATAGCTGCTGGTGGAACTAGTGTGGTTATTATTAATAAAATAAATTCATTGAATTTAAATGTGGAAATGTATTCGGTAGATCTGTCGAAAGAGTTTTATAGAGATAAGACAAAAGAAACAGGTTATTTGATTGATGAATATTTGAATAATAATGAGATAATTAATTTGCAGTATACGAAATTGCTGGGTGATTATGCGATAAATTTTCTGAATGATATTGGAAATGATATAGATTTTCTGATTTTGGATACAGTACATAGTTTACCTGGTGAAATTTTAGATTTTTTGGCATTTGTTCCTTATTTAAAAAATAATGCCATTGTGGTTGTACATGATATTGTTATGAACCATTTGAGTGACAATCAATGGGGGTTTGCAACACAGGTGTTATTAGATTGTGTTGTGGCAGATAAACTTACACCTATAGAATGCGGTAAGGAATATCCAGATATTGGTGCTTTTAGGATAAATCATGATACAAAAAAATATCTTGATGATGTGTTTAATGCAATGATGATTACTTGGAACTATATTCCAGGTACAAAAGAATTGCAATTATATAGAAGCCATTACGAAAGGCATTTTTCTAGAAATCAATTACACATCTTTGATGAGGCTGTAAAGGCTAATCAATCAACGTATAATAAAATAAAGGAAAATGAATTTAGAAATTTTGGAATCATGTATAAATTTGTATATCAATTAAATGGAAAAAAAGTGTTTATATACGGTAAAGGATATTATGGACAAAAGATAAAGAAATTACTGGAGATATGTGGCATTAGTGTTGAGGGTTTTATTGTTTCATTAAAAGATGTAGTTGATAAAGATGTATTTACAATTAATGAATTTGCTAATATGAATAATAAGGATTTATATGATATTGTTATTGGAGTAAGCACTGATAAGCAAAAGGAACTGATTAGTAATTTAGAAAATATGGGATTTAATAGAGTTTTTATTCCTTCGGAAGAAGTATTGAGACTTATTCCATAACAATCTATTATAGAAATAGTTAGGTGAGAAAAGTGAACTATTTATGGATTTTTGCGATAGGTATATTGGTGGGATTTATCCTTGGTATAGTATGTATAAGTTGTTTTATGATTAGAGATATAAAAAGAAAATCGGAACTGGCATACAAACAATCTTCTGTTGTTCAAATGTTGAATAAATGGCTTTTACATAAACAAAAAGGAAATTCTATAGCAGATTATTTGTATGATAAGGGATATCATGAAATAGCAGTTTATGGAATGAATTATTTGGGTGAACGTTTAATAGATGATTTGTTAGAATCTAAAATAAAGGTTTCTTATGTAATTGATAAAAATGCCAAGTGTCCATATCCAAACATATCGGCCTGTACTCCGAATGACTCGTTAAAAAAGGTTGATGCTATTATAGTAAGTATTAATTATCTTTTTGATGAAATTAACATGGAATTATCAGAAAGAGTGGATTACCCCATAATTAACTTGGAAGAATTATTATTTGATATGTAAAGTAAACAGTCTTATATAAGGAGATGGATGCTTGGAGGATAATAGATAATGAATATACTATTTGTTACAGGAGTATTTGCTCATAACAATAGAGATCAGGCATTAGGGGGAATGGAACGAGCGGTTTTTAAAAGTGCTTTTGGTATGATGAAGCTTGGTCATAATGTTCGTATTTTAACAGCGGATAGTATTGATCGATCATGGAAGTATCAAGGAATAGAGGTAAAATCATTTAAGGCAATAAATATTTTTGATTGTGTAAGTGATATTACATTACTAGTGGGTATAATTGATCGAGAAATAAATTTTCAAAAAGAAATAGCGTTAATTAATAAAAATTGGAAAATAGATATTATTCAATATACAGGGTGGTATGGTGTAGGCTTATTTCATTACAGTAGGATTCCTGCCATTATGAGAGTATCTTCATATACTAATTTACAATTTGCTGATGACTTTTCAAAGAGAAGAGCGGGAATATATAGCAAACTAGAGTGTATGGCAGTCAGGCGAATGGATAGTGTTTTTGCTCCAAGCTATTTGATGGCTGAAAAATTAGGGCGTGAGGCAGGAAAAAATATTGAAGTAATAGAAACACCATACATGTCTGAAGCAGTTGAAGAAGATAATGTAGTATTTAATGAATGGATTGGACGAAGGAAATATGTCCTTTATTTTGGAAGATTATCTATAGATAAAGGAATTTATACTATTAGAGATACTCTTTACGAAATACTCGACAGATATAGAAACATAACTTTTGTATTTGTGGGAAATGGAACAATAAACAATGGAATTCGAATAGAGACAGAGTTGTATAATGCAGCGAAGGAATACAGTGACAGAATTATTTGTCTAGGAAAGCTAGATAAAAGCAAATTAATACCAATTATTAAAAATGCGGAGTTTATTGTTTTACCATCACTTCATGATAATCTTCCCAATACATGTGTAGAGGCAATGGCATATGGAAAAATAGTTATTGGAACAAATGGAAGTAGTATGGAACAACTTATTACCAATGCATATAATGGTTTATTAGCACAACCAGATGATAGTAATAGTTTATTCGAAAAAATTGTACAAGCAATTGAATTGGACAAAGAAAGTAAGTTCGAAATAGAACAGAATGCTAAAGACAAGATAAAAGAATTGGATATAAATACATATTCTAAAAAAATGCAGAATAAGTATCAAAAAATCATTGAATTAAAAAGATAAGAGGAAAGGGTATATGAAAAAATCTCTCATAATAGCAGCTACAGTAGGAGTTATCGTTGGAGTGAGTGGGTATTGTTTTCAAAAGAAAAAATATTCAAAATTGTTGGAAGTGTATAGAGGAGTAGCAGATAAAAACTTGGATATTTTTTTGTTATTTGATCAATGGCTTGAAAAGAAACAAAAAGGTATATGTTTATCATTCTACTTTGAAAAATATGGATATAAAAATATTGCAATCTATGGAATGGGGAAAGTTGGTCAGCGATTAGTTGATGAATTACAGAAGTCTGATGTGAAAGTTGACTATGTTATTGATAAAAATGCAGATTATGTACATACGGATATGAAAGTTTATAGACCAGAGGATGATTTGCCAGGAGTGGATGCAGTTATCGTGACACCAATATCATATTTTTTCCCTATTAAAAATCAGTTAAAAGATAAGGTAGATTGCCCTATTATTTCTGCAGAAGATATTGCATATGAAATATAAAATGAGGAAAAATAATTATGAATATTTTAGATTTTTTACTTTTTTTGCGTAATAAAGAGGATATTTATTGGGATATTGATAAAAGAATAAAATATGAAGACTGTATTAATAAATTTATACCAAGATATTTTGAAGCATTCCCGTGTAAAGAGTTAGTTGAGAGAAAAAAGGGTAAAAGAATTATTGTATCATTGACTACTATTCCATCAAGAATTGATAAGGTGTGGATACCAATTGAATGCATGATGAGGCAATCATGTAAACCGGATAAAATACTATTATGGCTTGGTAAGGATGAATTCCGTAAAGTTGAATTACCGGATAGACTTAAAAGATTACAAAAAAAGGGATTGGAAATCAGATTTTGTAAGGATGTTGGAGTACACACAAAATATTATTATGTATTAAAAGAATTTTCAGGTGATTACATTATAACAATTGATGATGATATGTATTATGATACATATTTAGTAAAAAGGTTAATGAAAACGGCAAGGAAAAATCCTCAATGTGTATGTGCAAGATGGGTTTGGCAATTGGAGTGGTCATTTCATAATAGAATGTATGATAGTAGTACATTTAATTCTTTTATTATGAAAAAAACGAAAAAAAAACCTGCGCACAAATTATTGGCTTTAGGGGTTGGAGGGGTATTGTATCCACCAGATGTATTTAAAAATATTGACTTGAACCTAGAAAGTGCATTGCAACTATCAACCAAGAATGATGATATTTGGCTTAAAGCAATAGAAATATTGAATAGTATTAAAGTAGCTAAGGTTGATGAGCGATTCGCACCTGATGTTATTGTGAATGATACACAAGAAGTTGCATTAAGCCATCAGAATGTGGGAAGCAATAATAATGCTAAATATTTACAAGCAGTGTTTGATTTCTACAATTTATGGAATAAATTGGAGAAATAGAAGTGGAGAATAGATGTGAAGGGGCTACGAATACTAATTACGGGTTTTTCAGGATTTGTTTCAAGACATTTTGTGCAATATCTATTTGATAATAAAATGGATGCGGAGGTATTGGGGATAGACATTACAGAGCCAATGTTTAATTATTCTCAATTTTATCCCATTATAAAAGTTGAATTTCAAAAAATTAATTTGCTAGACGAGCAAAAGCTAAAGAAAGCTGTTGAAAAATTTGTGCCAGAATATACTTTGCACTTGGCATCGTACAGCAGCGTAGCATATAGCTGGAAATATCCTGCGGAAAGTTTTAGAAATAATACGAATATTTTTTTAAATTTGATTACGATTTTACGAGAAGTAAATTGTAGCTGTAGAATATTATCTATTGGATCATCCGAAGAGTATGGTAACGTTTCAGAAGAATTTTTACCATTAATTGAAGATACACCATTGCACCCTAATAGTCCTTATTCAGTGGCAAGAGTATCTCAAGAGATGTTATCATCTGTTTTTGCAGACAGCTATAATATGAATATTATTTTTACACGTTCATTTAATCATATAGGTCCATTTCAAGATGAACGATTTGTTGTACCAAGCTTTATTAAAAGAATCTTAGATATTAGTGAGGCTAAAGGCGAGAATGAAATTGAAACAGGTGATATTTCGATTGTTCGTGACTTTGTAGATGTTAGAGATGTAGTTGAAGCGTATTATCTGTTATTAATGCATGGAAGATCTGGGCAGGTTTATAATATATGTTCAGGCAAAGGAATATCTCTTCAAAAAGTAATTGAATATATTTCGGATTATATAGGAATTCGTGTTACAACTAAAGTTAACAATGATTACATTAGACCGCAAGACAATAAAATAATAATTGGAAATCCTGAAAAAATATATACAGAACTTGGTTGGAAAAGTACTATTCCGATAAAGACAACTCTACGAGATATGATTGAGAATATGAAGCATTGAAAAGGTACTAAACGGAGGGGGAAAATGAGTATTTCAAAAGAAACAATTAGAAATGCGGCGAAGCTATATGATACTTTAGAAGATGAAGAATCTAAGTTGATTTTTCGCAATAAATTATTATATTCAATTACTAATGAAAATAAATATTGGCATGATATTTTAAGATACTATAATCAAGAACAAATTGACAAAATATCTGAGATTGCAAGACAAAGTAGAGAAGTAATTGTTTATGGTGCAGGAACAAATTGTGTTCCTGTATTAGAGATATGCGAAGAAGAAGGTTGTCATATTAGTTTTATTTGTGACAAAGATTTCAAGAAACAGAAGGGCACTATAAATGATATTAAGATTATTTCGCCTGAGGAATTAATAAATTATCATAAAGATGCATTTGTTATTATAAGTACATTGAATTATCTTGAAGAGGTAAAAATATTTTTGAACAAATATTTCCCACAATCTTCAATTATTCCATGTGCTGGTAAGGAATTGTTGGAATTAATTGATACGCAGTATTTTGCAAAAGATATTATGCAGTTATCTGATGAAGAAGTTTTTGTTGATGGTGGATGTTTTGATTTTGAAACCAGTAGATTTCTGATGCAAAGATGTAATGTGAAGCATATTTATGCATTCGAACCGGATATTAATAATCTTGAAAAAGTAAATGCTAAGATAATGAAGGTGGGGTGTGCAGATAAAGTAACAGTATTTGAAAAAGGATTATGGAATAAGTCAGAAAATCTCTATTTTAGTGCAACCGGAGATATAATGTCCCATGTTACAGAATGTGGAAATGAAGCTGATAAAATTGAGGTTGTTGCTTTGGATGAGGTAATTCATGAAAAAGTTACATTTATCAAGATGGATATAGAGGGATCAGAAATAAAAGCATTAGAGGGAGCTCAGAATTTGATTCGCAATTATAAGCCAAAGCTTGCGATATGTATTTATCATAAACCAGAAGATACAATAGATATTCCGGCATATATTAAATCATTGGTTCCAGAATATAGATTATGGATTAGACATTATTCCTGGTCACCTGCTGAGACTGTACTTTATGCTAAAATATGATGTGTAAGGAGAAATGGCAGAATGGAGCTGATAAGCATCATTGTACCTGTCTATAATGCAGAAAGTTATTTGGAAAAATGCATACAAAGTGTTTTGAATCAAACATACGATATGTGGGAATTAGTGTTAATTGATGATGGATCAATAGACAATTCCTATAAGATATGTAAATCATATTCTGAGAAAGATGAGCGAATCATATGTGTTCATATAGCGAATCAAGGTCGTGTGCATGCCAGAAAAGTTGGAATGCGAAATTCAAAAGGTTCTCTCATTACTTTTTTGGACAGTGATGATTGGTTGGAACATTCGGCGCTAGAAAATATGTACATAGAGCTAAACGGGAAGTCTGCCGACTGTGTTATTGCTGGTTATATTGAGACATCGGATTCAGGCGAAAAGATTATAATGAATGAGATGCCTAAGGGGTTTTATAGTAATAACACATTGGCGACAAGTTTTTTACCTTTAATGTTGTGTTATGGTGATTTTTTCGAAGCGGGTATTCAACCTTTTCTCTGGAATAAACTTTATAGACGCGAGATTATTGAGCAATCAATTATGGAATCAGACGAACGTATTGTAGTTGGAGAAGATGTTGTTTGCGTATTTTCGGCATTATTGCAGGCAAAATCTGTTTTAGTATTAGATAAAGCTTTTTACCATTATTATTTACATATGGATTCTACGATGAGAACATATCGTGTTTTGGAAAAAGAAGTTGAAAATGTGAAATTACAGTATGTCTCTCTAAAGAATATTTTTGAAGCTAGTATTCATGCGGACTGTTTGATGCCACAGTTAAAGAGATATATTTTACATCATTTAATGGTACGTGCTTTACCATTTGTTATTCAAGATAAAAAATGTAGATTGTTAAAAGATATTCCCATAACAAGTAGTATTATTATTTATGGTGCAGGTGGGTTTGGAAGTGCTGTTTACCAATATGTATTGCAAAAAAAACGATATAAAATTAGTGCATGGTGCGATAGAGATTATATAAAGTACCAAAATATGAAATATCCGGTAATATCGGTAGAAGCTGCATTGCAACAAGACTTTGACTACATATTTGTATCAGTTATGAGTAAGAAAACGGTAGACAAGATAAAGGAATCATTGTTATGCAGAGGAGTTGTCCAAGCTAAAATTGTATGGATGAACATTGAAGAACTGGATCAAATAGATTTATTAAAATTATTTGGTTAGCTGGCAATATTCTATGGAGAAGGGGACATAATATTTGATTTTAGAGAATAAAAATTATTCCACAATAGTAGGTTATGGAATAGGGCAGTATTATGAAAAAACAAAAGTAGAGTTATCCCAAATTGTAAAATTGGATTATCTTTGTGATAGAAAGTGGGATAACAGTAATCAGACAGAATATGATGGTATTCCTATTGTTAGTAGAAACGATTTAAGCAAAATTGAAAAAGCTTTAATTATAATTTTTTCCGGAAGTCCATGGGTTTATGAAACAATTAAACAAGACTTTGATGAAATGAAAATCGAATATGTTCATGTAGATGAAATAATAGGGATAAAAACAGAACTTAATGGAAAAATTTTAAAAGAAGATTATTCCAATGGGATATATGAGGATAAACGAGGGAATAAAATCTTTTTTGATTTATCTATTTCTGATAAAGTAAAAGTATCATTTCAGGGATGTGGAAATGTATTGCGAATAGGAGAAAATATCTCAGTTGGAAATCTGTATATAAGATTCGGAAATAATGGATTTTGTAGTATTGATAATAACACAGAAATTATAGAAGCGAGAATTTTTGTTTCGGATGCTAAAGTGCTAATTGGTAAGGATTGTCTTTTCTCAACACAAGTTATATTAAGAACTCACGATGCACACCATATATTTGACATCGAAACACATAAACGGATTAATCATTCGAGAGATATTGTGGTAGGAGATAATGTTTGGCTTGCATATCAAGTAACATTACTTGGGGGAGCAACAATAGGAACAGGTTCAGTGGTTGGAACAAATGCGGTAACAACAAGTCAGTTTGGAGATCATAAGATAATAGTAGGCTCTCCAGCAAAGGTTATTAGAAATAATATTTGTTGGAGTAGGGAAAATACTGAATTTTTTAATCGTGATTACTTAGAGGAGTGTACATCAAAAGAAGCACTAAAATATATAAATTAAATAGGTTTATGTCTTAAATATTAGGGGAGAGGTTTTTTCTGACATGGATATTAGTTTATTAAACAGTACGAATAGAGTTTATATTGTTGGTGCTCAGTCCAGGGCGAAAACACTAACAGGATATTTACACTTTTTATTTCCTGATATTATTATTGAAGCATATCTCGTGAATGATTTATTACAGAATGAGTCCTTTGTTCAGGGCGTTCCAGTAAAAAAACTATGCAAAAATAGTTTTTTGAATTTGGAATTGCCTGTTTTTATTGCAACAAAAGGGATTTATCATGATGATATTGAAAAAGAATTAAATTACATGGGATTTTATAACATAATTCCTGTAACAGTTGCTGTTGATAATTGGTTTCGTAATGAGTATGTTAGAAAATTTTTTCAGATGGAAAATTTGCCCTTTCAAAAAATAGATGAAATGGAGATAGAAAGTCATTATAATAAGAAAGATACTAACATAAATGCGTGTATTTATATGGCAAAGTCAATTTATGATAAACCTTTACATGAGTATAAAAAACCAATGTATGAACGAGCAATACAGGTTGGTGCAGCATTAACAGATAAAAGACTGGAATCTGGAATAATGACAGATTGTGTTGGAGAAAATATATCAATTAAGAATCGTCAATATTGCGAATTAACGGCACTTTACTGGATATGGAAAAATGCTCTGGAAGATTACGTTGGATTATCACATTATCGACGACATTTTATTTTACCTAATGGCTGGCAGGATATAGTCATATCAAATAAAATAGATGTGATTTTGCCAGTTCCTACATATGTATGGCCTAGCATTGATGAAAATTATAAAGAACGGCATGATCCGTATGATTGGAATTATCTCCTTGAGTACTTACAAAAAAAAACTGTTGAAGATTATAATATTGCCAGTAAAGTATTTTCGCAAAATTTATATTTACCATGTAATATGTTTATTATGCGAAAAGAAATAGTAAATGAGTTGTGTACATGGATGTTTCCTATTTTGGATGCTATTGTAGAACATGGAGGAGAGAAAGCAGATCCATATTTAAATCGATACCCAGGTTTTATTTCAGAGAGATTACTTACACTTTTTTTTAGTAAATATAAAGATAAATATAAAATTGTATATACTGATAAAAATTTTATTTTATAAGTAAACGCAATTAACACAAATGTTCTTGGAATTCTTGTACGGTTGCTTTTCTATATGTATACTATAAAATATGTGATGGTGTAACCATTTGTGTTGTTCCCTCAAGTAATGCGGATAAGAAGATTACAGGTAATTCCTTGTATGCATGTCGTGAAATCCTTTTACAGAATGGTGCAGAACATGTTGAAATGTTTGCTCTAGGAAAGGCGATTTAATACATGAAGAAATTTGATGAGTATCCAATATTAGCAGTTACAAGCGATGATGAATCATATCCTTTTGGAATGCGGAAGATGAGCAATAATTCAGTGATATATTATAAGGGCAATATTAGCCTTATTAATGCAACTAAAAATATTGCAGTAATTGGTACCAGAAAAATATCGGACAGAGGTCGTAAATTGGCATATGAAACGGGTTGTATTTTAGCAAAAAGAAAAATTACTCTGGTAAATGGTCTTGCACTTGGATGTGATGCAGAAGCTATAAAAGGCACTTTGTCAGAAAGCGGAAAATGCATTGCAGTTATGCCATGCGGACTTGAACAGGTGCAGCCACGCTCGAATTACAGACTGGCAGAACAGATACTGGAAAAGGGAGGCTGCATGATTAGTGAATATCCAGTGGGCAGTAGTATTCAAAAATATAGATATGTCGAGCGTGATAAAGTTCAGAGTGAAATTAGTCAGGGCATCATGATCATAGAAGCAGATGAAAATAGTGGAACCATGCATACAGCTGAGTTTGCAATGAGACAACATAAGAGGCTGGCATGCTATTACCATAAGATGATAGAGTTATCAAAGGGTAATTTGTTACTGGAGAATTCAGGGAAAGCAAAAGTGATAAAAACACAAAGTGACTTGGAAGAGTTTATTGATATTGTAGGAGAAGAAAAGGAGTTTCAACAGTTGACGCTGTTGTAATTGTAAGTATGTAAATCTATATTTTTTATGGTTATAACCGCAAAACATCATTGTTAACACAAAATAATCAGGGTACAATATAATTGCAGAGGCGATTTATATGATCAATAGGCCACTTTACATGGATAAGATCATGACATATGTGGATACTCCTTTTGTAAAAGTGCTTACAGGGATTCGGCGATCTGGAAAATCCACAATTATGAAGATGGTCATGAATAAGCTTGAAAATGAGAGGCACATTCCAAAAGAAAATATTATCTCTATGCGGTTTGATTCTATGGAATATGAAGATATGACTGCAAAGCAGATGTTTGAGACGATAAAAGCAGGATTGAGTGATCAGGGCAGAACATATCTTTTTTTGGATGAAGTTCAGGAAATAAGTGGATGGGAGAAAGTCGTAAATTCTTTTTTGGGTGAATATGATGTGGACATATATGTTACCGGTTCCAATTCCCGTATGATGTCTTCAGAGATTGCGACATATCTTACAGGGAGATATGTTTTCTTTCAGGTATATCCACTTTCTTTTGAAGAATATCTTTCTTTTAGAAGAGAAGTAACAGAGGTGAAAACTCTACATCAGGAGCTGGCAGATTATATCCGTTTGGGTGGGTTCCCGGCAACGCATTTGAGAGCATATTCTCAGGATGAAGTTTACACAATTGTACGTGATATTTATAATTCTACCATTTTTTCAGATATCGTAAGAAGAAATCAAATTCGTAAAGTGGATCAGCTGGAGCGGGTTGTAAAATACACTTTTTCTAATGTAGGTAATACCTTTTCGGCAAAGTCCATTTCTGATTATTTAAAGTCTGAGAAACGTTCTATTGATAATGAGACTGTATACAGCTATCTTGAGAAACTCGAGAAAGCTTATATTTTGTATCGGTGTTCCAGATATGATCTGCAAGAAAAAGAAATTCTCAAGACGCAGGAGAAATTTTATCTTGCAGATACCTCTTTGCGTTATTCGGTATTAGGGTATGGACCTGATAGTGTAGCATCAAGCCTGGAAAATGTTGTATATTTGGAATTATGCAGGCGTGGATATAAGGTTTATATAGGTAAAACGACAGACGGAGAGGTCGATTTTGTTGCCAGCCGACAGGGAGAAAAACTGTATGTGCAGGTAACACAGGAAATTCATTCTGAAAAGACAGAGAAACGAGAGTATGAACGCTTATTGGAGATAAAGGATAATTATCCTAAGTATGTTTTGAGGACAGATGAATTTGCGAGTGGAAATTATGAAGGAATTAAAACCATGCATGTTGCAGACTTTCTGATGAGTAAAGATTTTTAGGGAGTTTTTGAATTATACGAGGGGAACATGGGAATGAATCTATACAATAGTGAAATATATCAACAGGATATAGAATCAGCATGGAAGCAGGGTAATTTTGATAAATTAGAAGGCAGCAGAATTTTAATCACTGGTGCTACAGGCATGATTGCATCGGTGATCATTGACATTCTTATGAATTACAATAATGTCATAAATAATTCTTCCCAGGGTATCCATATCCTTGCTGTCAGCCGTAATGAGGAAAAGGCTAGGGAGCGTTTTGCTCCCTATTGGGATAGTGACTTTTTCACCTACTTTTCCCATGATATATCACAACCTTTACCGGAGTCAGGGGATATTGACTATATTCTCCATGCGGCAAGCAATACGCATCCAAGGGCTTACGCAACTGATCCGATTGGTACAATTACTGCCAATGTATCGGGTACATATGAGCTTTTATCCTATGCTGCAGAGCATCATTGCAGGCGTTTTCTGTGTTTTTCTTCCGTGGAAATCTACGGAGAGAGCAGAAAAGATGTGGACAAGTTTGAGGAATCTTACCTGGGATATATTGACTGTAATACTGTCAGGGCTGGCTATCCGGAAAGTAAGCGGCTTTCAGAATCTTTATGCAATGCTTTTTCAGCGCAGAAGGAACAGGATTTTGTAATCGGGCGTTTCTCAAGGGTGTATGGACCGACCATGGGGATAGACGATTCTAAGGCAATTGCCCAGTTTATCAGGAAAGCGGCAGCAGGTGAGGACATTGTACTGAAGAGTGATGGAAATCAGTTATATTCTTATACCTATGTGGTAGATGCAGCAGTGGCTGCTTTATATTTATTATTATATGGAAAAAGCGGTGAAGCCTATAATGTTGCGGATGAGAATTCCGAAATAACATTAAAGGATCTTGCCGGAATTCTTGCAGAGGCAGCTGGTTCACGGGTGGTATTTGAATTACCGGATGCAGTGGAGCAGGCAGGATATTCTACTGCTACGAAAGCACTTCTGGATACGAAGAAGATCAACGAGTTGGGCTGGAGAGCCAAAACTCCTATAAAAGAGGGACTGGAGAAGACGGTTCAGATATTAAGGGACTGTAGATAAAAGGCAGCATAAGGGGGAAATGGCGTGAATATAGCAGTATTGTTAGCAGGTGGTGTAGACCCTGCTTTTAAGATGGATATACCCAAGCAGTTCGTGAATGTGTATAATAAACCAATCATTGTATATACGATGCAGAAGTTCCAGAGCCACCCAGAGGTAGATGCGATTATGATTGCGTGTCTAAAGGGCTGGGAGAACATGGTGCAGGCGTATGCGAAGCAGTTTCGTATTGATAAGTTAAAGTGGGTCATTACAGGTGGTGTGTCAGGACAGGATACTTCAAGACTGGCAGCAGATGAGCTGATGCATAGTTGTAAAGAGGACGATATTGTGATTATTCATGATGCAATCAGACCGTTAGTGTCAGATGAGATTATTTCAGACAGTATCCGCTCCTGCAAAAGACAGGGAATGGGGATATCTGCGGTGACATCTATGGATAATGTGATGCTGACAGATGATGGAATCTGTGGGTTGCGTTCAATTCCAAGATATGCGTTTCGAAGAATACAGACACCACAGACATATCGCCTGGGAGACTTGCAGAAGTACCATAAAGAAGCGATAGAACAGGGAATTTTAAATGAAAATGATACTAACAACATGGTATCAAAATTAGGACAGAAGGTCTATTTATCCAAGGGATCTGATTTAAATATCAAGATCAATACAGTAGAAGATGTAGAGATGTTCAAGTCTTTATACAATATGGGCAATAGAGATAGGCAGGAGTAAGGTCAAGGAGGACACCTATGAACGTAGCATTGATTTTAGCAGGAGGAAGTGGAAGCAGGACGGAACAGTCTGTTCCGAAACAGTTTCTGGCAATATATGATAAGCCAATTATTATTTATACATTAGAGGCTTTTCAGAATCATCCGGATGTGGATGCAATGATTGTGTCCTGCATAGATGGTTGGCTGGATGTGTTGGAAGGATATGCACGGGCATATGGGATTACGAAGCTAAAGTGGATTGTTGAAGGCGGTGAGAATGGACAGGCATCTGCAAGGAAGGCGTTGTTGGAATTAGAGTCCCATTGCAGTGAGGATGATATCGTGATTATTCATGATGCAGTACGCCCTTTGATATCTCAGGAGATTATAACAGATTGTATTGCAAAAGCCAAAGAATATGGTTCAGGGCTTTCGGCTGTCAGATGTCAGGAAACGATCATGCGCACAGAAGATGGTGAGAGTGGTAGTGATGGTATTGACAGAAATGATATCATGAGGGTACAGACACCACAGGCGTACCAATATGGCAAGGCATTATGGGCACATAAAGAAGCTTTGAACAGAGGAATTACAAATGCAGTGTATACGAATACATTAATGTTGGAATTGGGAGCAGAATTGCACTTTTCTTTAGGATCAAATAAGAATATTAAGATTACAACGTTAGAAGATATAGATATTTTTAAGGCATTGTATTCCACAAAGAGAGATGCCTGGCTGAGAAGTAAAAAGAATGTGAAATAATTACCCCAACCATTATTGATGCTTGCGCAGGCAATTGAATATATCAATAAGTTTTTTGACATAGAGAATAAATTAGAGATTTATTGCTATAAAGTAAAAGAACAGCGCCTAATACAGAATAAGCCTGTATTGGGTTAGAATGTGGACAGAATAGGTTTCAGCAGGTATATATACAACATATATAGTGACACTTAAAAGGGCGCTGGCGTAAACTTCAATAAAAAAATCGAGTATATATAAAATAAGTAAATAATGTACCATACATACACCCAAAATGTACTATATATTTAAAATACGAAATACTAAATCGACAATGTAAAAAGCTTTGCTGGTTGGATTGGGTGTTTGTTTATTTGCGTTGCCAGTTGGAATTATAATAACGGTAGTGAGTGCTGTTCTGCTTTTTATTACATGGAAGAACAATCAGCATAAGGAATATAGACTTTTATTAAAATTAAATAATGGAGATGTGTATAATCTTACATATGGAGACTTAGATGATATTATAGAAGTTGTAGAATCAATTGGATTAATTGTTGAAGAAAAGTTTGATGGTAATCTTCTTATCAATAACAGCAACACGATTAATATAAATGACAATTCTGTGGGTAAGGTATGTGGTAATATATTTAAGGGTGATACAGATGATATGCAACAATTTACAAACTCAAAAAATCCAATGGATTCACAGCTCCATACAAGTAATATTACAGACGAAGAAACGCATAAATATATCAGGCAACTGGCGCGGGAAAAAGCATTTCAGGAAATTCTGGGTTCAGATAGGGAAGTTTTCGAAATTCTAAAAAAGATATAAGGAGAGAAGATATGAGCATAGGAAATAATAATGTAATAAATATAACTAATACAGATAATTCAACGGGTAAAATAACAGGAAATATCATTAAGGGTTCATCATTTACAATAGAAAGTAACAAACATGTGATTAAGTCATTGTCTAATGAGGAGTGGGTAGAACTTACTAAATATTTTGGAGACAAGCAATTTTCATCTGATGATAAAGATATCAAATATCAGGCGAAGTATGAGATGGCAGAACAGATGGCTAAAAAGAAAAATATGGCAGGATTACGGGCAATAATTGGAAAAGCCAGTTCAGAATTTGCTAAAATATTATGCAGTGAAGGAGCAAAGATTGGTATAAAAGCGATATTGGATAAAGTAATAGTTTAATAAATATCTGCGACAAATTGTCTTTATTATCTTAAATTGCATTTAAAAGTAAGGTTTGCCATAATTGACAAATCTTATTTTATACTCTAATATAACGTATATACGATAAATAAACGTAGAATAGAGACATAACATATCGTAAGTTGTAACAAAGGAGGAAAAATGGTATTATGATAGAAGAACAAATACCGAGAAAAATTGCTGAAACCGGTTTGAAAATGAAACGTAAGGTAAAAGACAGTGTTTTTACAAAACTATTTGCAGAACAAGGTTATGTAGTAGAGTTGTATGAGGCATTGAGTGGTAAGAGTGCAAAGAAAAATCCTGAGATTGAGGTCATTACTTTGGAAACGGTTCTGATGAATGGCTATTATAATGATTTGGGATTTGTTGCAGATGGCAGATTCATGTATCTTGTAGAGGCGCAATCAGACTGGTCGCCTAATATAGTCTTACGAGTGCTTTTCTATTATGTACGTACTTGTGAAGAATATTTAAGCGGGCGAAAAATTAGCGTACATGAATCCAAAGTCATCCATTTACCCAAACCAGAATTATATATTATATATACAGGTAGTGAACATTTGGGGATAGAACAGCTGTCTTTTGCAGAAACTTATTTTTCAGGAAACAGCCCAATAGATTTAAGAGTAAAGATAATTCGTGACGGATGTGGAAATGATATTATTCATCAATATGTGAGATTCACACAGATATGTGCGGAAGTCAGACAGGAATATGGTGCAAGCTGGGGGGGCAACCAGGCAAAGGAGATCATTCAGCGTTGTAAGCAAGAGAATATACTTGTAAGATTTTTAGAGCAGAGAGAGAAAGAGGTAATTGGTATGATGACAACAGATGTAGAATATGTTAATTGGATGAATAGTAAGTGGAAGGAAAACTATCAGCAGGGCATGGAACAGGCGCAAGAGAAGGTCGTAAGGGAAATGCTGGCTGATCATATGCCTATGGAGTTAATTATGAAATATTCTGAACTTTCAGAAGAAAGAATTTTGGAACTTAAAAAGGACTTGGAGCAGGCAGGAGAATTATAATACTATGCTGATAAGTGAAAGAATCTACAAGTACATGGAGGAAAAGGGAATTTCTCAACTGGAATTTGCAAAGAGGACCGGGATTTCCCAAAGTACGGTCAGTGACTGGAAACGTAAGAAGACCAATCCTTCTGCGGATAAAATCATGATTATATGCGAAGTACTTGGTATTTCTCCATACGAATTGTTACAGGGAACGGACAATCAGAAATTAAAAGAATACAAGCAACCGAATTATATGATGATAGACAGGGATTCTAAGGAATACAGGTTGATAGAAGCATACCAGAATCTGAGTGTAAGTGCACAGAAGCGTCTGGAGGGCTATCTGGATGCGATTAATGATCTGAATAAATAAAAAGAGAAGTGCATTAGCACTTCTCCGGTTCTTCATAATCAACACCAAATGTATCAACAGTTACTTTCTTCATAATCTGTTTCTTGAGTGGTCTGTCGGAGTAATCAGTCTGTGTGGCGGCAATTTTATTTACGATATCCTGACCTTCGATAACTTTACCGAAAGCTGCATATGCGCCGTCTAAGTGAGGAGCATTCTTATGCATAATGAAGAACTGACTGCCTGCTGAGTCTGGCATCATGCTTCTTGCCATAGATAAAACACCCTCTGTGTGCTTTAAGTCATTGGCGAAGCCATTCTGTGCGAATTCACCTTTGATGGAGTAGCCAGGACCGCCCATGCCTGTTCCGTCAGGACATCCACCCTGGATCATGAAGCCGTTGATGACTCTGTGGAAGATTAATCCGTCATAGTAGCCTTTCTTTACGAGGCTGATGAAGTTCTTTACTGTGTTAGGGGCGATTTCAGGATAAAGCTCTGCTTTGATGATGTCGCCATTTTCCATTTCAATTGTAACAATGGGATTCTGTGCCATAGTATATTCTCCTTTATTCATTGATGGCAGCAGATTAAAAATGGAATCTGCTGCAGCTAACCATATTGTAGTTGAATTTCTTATATTCATCAAGTTAAAATTATATAACTTTGGTGGTAATGATATTTTGTTAGAGTGTGAAAGAGAGCGCTTGATTATGGATATAATGCTAAACCGATTATTTATATATCTGCCCTATTTACAGCAGGAGCTGGGACAGGACGATTATCAGGGGAAACTAGATTATTTACAGCATACAATGGCGCAGTTTCACATTTTGGTTTCTCAGATGCTTTCTATATCTGAGATAGGTGGAGCCTCGGTTGTTCTCACGGATGACCCGCAATTAGCCTTTTACTGTGTATCGCAGCAGATTCCTTGTTGTATTGTACTGGATTCTGGAAGCCGGGATGCCAGTCTGCCCAGTGGCGTATATTGCGTAGAGTCTCTGGAGGATATAGATGGTGAATATCTGGAGCGTATTTATAGGCGGACTAAGGGGATACCTTGGAATATTGTGGAGACGGAGCATCTGCTGATCAGGGAGATTATACCGGAGGATGTTCCAAGGCTGTATGAATTGTATTCGGATGACTCTATTACGAAATATATGGATAATCTGTATTCAGACCCGGAGCAGGAGCTTAGTTATACCAGAGATTATATCCAGAACATTTATGGTTTCTATGGCTATGGGATGTGGATCATTACGTTAAAAGACACAGGCGTGGTGATTGGCAGGGCTGGCTTGGAATATAAGGAAGGCTATGACGGGCTGGAGCTTGGATTTATGCTGGGAGCAGAGTATCAACATCATGGGTATGCATACGAGGCATGCAGTACCATTCTTGAGTATGGCAGAGAGTGGCTTGGACAGGATGCTTTCAGAGCAATCGTACATAAGGAGAATTTGCCATCAAGGCATTTATGTGAGAGACTGGGATTTCAACTTAGTGAATCATTTGCAGAGGTGGAGAAAGATTTTGTAGAATATAGGCTTGGCTGAAAATAACATGAAAAAAATCTAAAAAAACATTTGACACCATCCCTATTCTGTGTATAATAAAAGACAGAACAAGGGCGTTCGAGAATACAATGTATTCGCGAATGCTTTTTTTGTACGAATAAACGGAAAAATTATTCGTAGGCAGATATAAGAAAGATGAGGAGGTTAGCAGGATGAAGAAGTTGGAGATTATCATCAGACCTGAGAAACTGGAGGATTTGAAGGCTATATTGGAAGAATCTAACGTAAATGGTCTGAATATTGCAAACATCATGGGTTACGGTAATCAGAAGGGTGTTGTGAAGAGATACCGTGGTGCAGAATATCGTGTGAATCTTTTGCCGAAGATCAAGGTTGAGACTGTTGTAACAGATGAAGTAGCAGAGTCTTTGATCGATAAGATTGTAAAAGAGATTAATACCGGTAACTATGGTGATGGTAAGATCTTCGTATATGATGTTCAGGACGCTGTCAGAATCCGTACAGGCGAGCGTGGACAGGAGGCTCTGTAGTTTCTTCCCGATTGCTGTATTTCATAAATGCGCAGCAATCCGCAGATTCTACATAAACAATTGAAAAATGAAAAAATTTATTTATGTGTATTATCAAAGGAGATAATCAACAGGCGTAGCAGCAGCTGCAGACAGCCGGTTATTATCTCCTTTTTCTATTGATAAGAATGTTTATCATGGCAATACACAGATAAAGGAGGAGAAAGTTATGTTTTTATTAACAGAAGCATCTGAAGATGCCCTTAATGCGGTGAACAGCATTATCTTTGGTTCTCACGGTGTATGGTTCCTGATCGGTGCGGCATTGGTATTCTTTATGCAGGCAGGTTTTGCAATGTGTGAGGCAGGTTTTACCAGAGCCAAGAATGCCGGTAACATTATTATGAAGAACCTGATGGACTTTTGTCTTGGTACTGTTGCTTTTATTCTGGTTGGTTATAACCTGTTATGTGGTGTAGGTAATAACTTCGTTGGCTGGGGCTTGAATGTATTTGATTTCGACAATACTGACTGGTATGGTTTCGTGTTCAACCTGGTATTCTGTGCGACAGCAGCTACAATCGTATCCGGTGCCATGGCAGAGCGTACAAAATTCATTTCCTACTGTATTTATTCTTTTGTAATCAGCTTATTCGTATACCCTATCGAGGCTCACTGGGTATGGGGCGGTCAGGCATGGCTGACTAACATGGGATTCGTTGATTTCGCAGGTTCCTGTGTCATCCATATGGTAGGTGGTTTCACTGGTCTGATTGGTGCCGCTATGTTAGGACCCCGTATTGGTAAATACGACAAGAATGGCAAGTCCGTTCCTATTCTTGGACATAACATCGTAGTGGCAGCCCTTGGTGTATTTATTCTGTGGTTTGGCTGGTATGGTTTCAACGGTGCCGCAGCAGCAGATGGTGATGCACTTGGTAAGATTTTTGCAACAACAACAATCGCACCTGCTTTTGCAACATGTACAGCAATGATCTTTACCTGGATCAAGAATGGTGCCCCTGATGTGTCTATGTCTTTAAACGGTTCTCTGGCAGGTCTGGTTGCCATTACAGCCGGATGTAACAACGTAGATATCCCGGGTGCAGCTATTATTGGTATTGTAGCAGGTATTCTGGTATGTGTAGGCGTATACTTCATTGAAAATACATTAAAGATTGATGATCCTGTTGGTGCTGTAGCAGTTCATTTCTGCAACGGCTTGTGGGGTACTTTAGCAGTAGGTCTTTTCGGTGTAGTAGAAGATGGTAATACTACAAAGGGTCTTTTCTATGGCGGTGGTTTCCGTCAGCTTGGTATTCAGGCTCTGGCTGTTATCGTAATTCTTGCCTGGACAGCAGTCATGATGACAATTGTATTCTTCGTTATCAAGAAGACAGTAGGACTTAGAGTATCTGAAAAGGAAGAGATCGAAGGTCTTGATCCTACAGAACATGCATTGGAATCTGCTTATCCTGACTTCCAGTCTGCTAACTATAATAAATAAATTAGTGCTGATTCTTTTTCCCTTAATTGAATAATACATAGAAAAGACGTGATATTTGTAGAGTATCACGTCTTTTTCTTATACAAAAGTATTTCTAATGTCAGATGCAGAAAGCTTCGACTTTCTGTGGGCATTCTTTATATGATTGTTTCAATTGCTACATTTTTCTGGGCAGACAGGTTCATAATGTCCTGATAATATTGCTTCTGCAGATCAATGATCTGATTATCAGAGGTCTGGATAACAGGTCTTGAAAAATTATCCTGATTAATAAAGATTACATTGCCTTCCATACCGTTCGTCAATGTGACACGGTGATTCAGATAAGAATTGGCAACATTTTCAAGGAAAGTCAGGATGTATTTCATCTCATATTTCTGAATGCCTTCGTCTTCAAAGGCTTTGATAACTGAGAATGGACACATGGCGCGGCGGTAAACACGTTCACTGGTCATGGCATCAAATATATCTGCAATGGTGACGATTTTGGCAAACTTGTCAATTTCAGGACCTTTTAATCCATAGGGATAACCACTGCCATCACATTTCTCATGATGCATCAGCGCGGCATTCTTTACATGCTGTGGAATATTATCGTATTTATTCAGTAAATGAAAACCCTCTATGGTATGAGTCTTAATAATTTCAAATTCATCCCTGGTCAATTTACCGGGCTTGCGTAAGACCCCGGTTGGCAGAAGAAATTTACCTACATCGTGGAAAAGACCACAGGCGGTTGCCATAGTCTGATCTGCCTCGGAAAAATGAAGCCACTTTGATAAAATGTTGCAGATTAATGCAACATCCAGGCTGTGATTGTATACAGAATCATCTATGTTTCGCATATTGAGAAGCATATCAAATACATTGATATAAGAATCCTCCTGATGCATCATCTGAATAGTCTCTTCCAAAAGACCATTGACGTAGAAGGGTTCATTGCGGTAAAGTGATTTCATCAGATTATCGCGGAAATGTTCTGCACATCTGTTGAAATCCTGCTGAAAATGCTGGAACTGAAGGCTGCTGCGTATCTTTTCCTTGTTGGTCTGAACGGCGTCGGCATCCAGGACTTTTGATAAGGTCATAGGAGTATTAAGCTCGTTGACAACAGTATCTTCAATATGTACATAATAGACGGAATAGGACTCCAGTCTTGATATGATATTTTCTGTCAGTACGACACCCTTTGGGACAATCATTTTCAAGTCATAGGTGAGGATGTCTTCAGCGGTTACCATACCGGGACGTAAGTCGGTAACGGGTATCTGCTTCATGTTTTTGTCACCTTTCTTTACAATTTTATAATTATATCTTAATTCTTTTGTATAAAAAAGTCAAATATAAGGAGGGTAATTTAGTGAAAAAGTATACTGGTATACATAAAATGTCAGATAATAAATTTTTGAACCTTTTCAAATTGGATGCACTTACAGATGCAGGAAGAAAGTTTGATTACTATTTTGTATCAAGGCGTAAAGAGAAAGAACTGAAGATCTATACCAAAGACAGCCTGGCAGAAGGCGTGGTAATCTATCCGGTTCTCAAGGAAGACCCGGATAAGATTGTGATGATCCGTCAATACCGCTACCCATTGGACGATTACCTCTATGAACTGCCGGCAGGACTGATTGATGAAGGAGAAACGCCGGAAGAGGCAGCAATCCGTGAGATGATGGAAGAGACAGGACTTACCTTCACTGTATACGAAGATGGAGAAGCAGCCTACAGACGCCCCTTCTTCATGGGAGCAGGCTTCACGGATGAAAGCTGCAATGCCGTATTTGGTTATGCTACAGGTCAGATCAACCAGGCTCATATGGAAGATACCGAAACAATACAAGTCCTCCTTGTTGACAAAAAGGAAGCCGCACGCATCCTGAGAGAAGAAAAAGTATCCCTGCGTGCAGCCTACCTTCTCATGAACTTCCTACGAAGCGAGAAATCCCATCCCTTCTCCTTCCTGCACACACAGTCATAATGCATAAACAGTGCATTACATGTTGAAAATGAAAAATAAAATGCAAAATAAATGCACACCATATTGACACACCGGTGTGCATTTATTATACTCAAAATTACAGAAGTAGATAATTTATGAAGTAACCATAAATCACATTATCGCAAGATACAGAATTGTACAGCTTCCCCAAATGCATAAGCGGCACAATTCGTCCCTTGCTGTACACTATACACATTCAAAAGAGGAGGATGATCAGTGAAGAGAGTTACGATTCAGGACATAGCCAAAGAAATGGGACTTAGCAGAAATACAGTAGCCAAAGCATTAAGCAATGGCAATGTATCTCCAGAAACCAGACAGGCAGTCGTACAGAAAGCCTGTCAGATGGGATATGCCAAGCTGGATGATGCACTGGTAGAAGAAGTCATGCATCAGAAAAGAAAAACCGGAGGAGGGACAATACTTGTATTGTTCAACCGTTGGCAGTCCCTGTTCTGGAATACCACACTGGCAGGCATCAGCGATGGAGCCAAACAGGAAGGCTATCGTATGCAGCTCTATATTGTGAACGAAGATGATCTGGATGGAGAAGAAGTGTTGGAACAGTTAGAGGATGATGTACAGGGTATCATTTTCCTGTGTATTTTTCCAATCCGATTTGTAAAAGGCATTGCCAGGGCGGGACTTCCTATGACCTTCTTTAATACGCCGGTGGACGCACAGGAATATATTGCACTTGGTGATGTATACAATCTGGAAGGCTTCTATTCCATGAACAGACTGACAGGATACTGCATTGATGTAAAGAAATGCACAAGCTTTGCATTTATTGGATTTGCAGAAGGTTCCAGAGTTGTACAGGCAAGATTGCTTGGATTTATGAGTGCCTGTAGAAAGAAGGGAATCGAGCCGGATCAGAAGATGCTGTTCACGCATCCTTCCAATGATGTGTATTATGGGTACAGCATGGTGGAAGAGGCAATTGACCAGATGCCATATATGCCGGATGCAATTATCTGTGAGAATGATGATATTGCCAAGTATACGGCAACTGTATTGTTGAGGAAGAATCCGGCACTTGCTGAACGGACAATCATTACAGGATTTGATCATACGATAGAAGAAGACTTTTTCAAAAAAGATATTCTGACCGTAGATGTAAGAATAGAAGCACTGGGTAGAAGACTGGTGAAATCTGTAGTAGACAGAATCAAGGACCCTGATCTGGATAATACATTTGTAACCTTGGCGACTTACCCATTATTAGGTTAGAGCAAGAAAGGTGTGGTGAAGTACATGCAGAAACAGACATTGAATGGAATGTGGACGATGCATCCTGTATGCAGAGAGGATGATACCTATATGAAAGCCTATGGATTGGCAGATTCCTATCAGGCTCAGATTCCAGGTTCCGTATTGTCCACGTTATTGGATGCAGGGGCGATAGAAGACCCCTATTATAGACAGAATGAATACACAGCCAGAGACCTTTTCTGGCAGGATTATATATTTGAACGCAGCTTTGAAGTGACACAGGAACTGTTGAATCAGGATGTGATACAACTGGTCTGCTATGGGATAGATACACTGGCTGACTTATATATTAATGACACACATGTCATTTATATGGAAAATATGCACAGAACCTGGAGAATCCCTGTAAAGGAATATCTGCATGAGGGCAGCAATTCCATACGCTTTTATTTTAAATCTACACTTCGCTATATAGAAGAGAGAGAAGCGTCAGCGCCGGCAGATAAGAAGATTACGATAGAGGCAAGTGGAGCGATTGCAGGGAATCAGTATATCAGAAAGGCACATTCCATGTTTGGGTGGGACTGGGGCGCTCAGTTACCGGATGCGGGCATCTTCCGTGATATTGAGATACAGGCTTATTGTACAGCCAGAATTGATGAAGTGAAATATCAGCAGGAACATGCGCAAGGCCAGGTCACATTACAGGTAGAAGCAGTGCTTGAATGTGCAGACTCTATGGGAAAGTGTTCTATAGGAAAAGATTCAAGAGAAGAAGCTTCTTATGAAGAAACTATCTATGAAAAGACCTCCATGGAAGTGTGCGTGTATGATCCGCAGGGACATCTTCTGGACAAACATATCATGACAACAAAAGACAATGTGACATATGTGTCAGAATTTATCATACAGAATCCGCAGTTGTGGTGGGTAAATGGACTGGGTGAACATCCGCTGTATACAGTAGAGACCAGACTGCTTACTCAGGGAGAAGAAGCACAGACAAGCACAGACCGTATTGGACTTCGGACTTTTACCGTGAGCAGAGATAAGGATCAATGGGGCGAGGAGTTCGCATTCATGATCAATGGAGTAAAATTCTTTGCCATGGGAGCGGATTATATTCCAGAGGATTGTGTATACAACAGAATTACCAGAGAGAGGATGGAATATCTGGTACGCAGCTCAGTAAAAGCCCATTATAATTGTCTGAGAGTATGGGGTGGCGGTTATTATCCGTCAGATGAGTTCTATGATCTGTGTGATGAGTACGGCATTATTGTATGGCAGGATCTGATGTATGCCTGCAATGTATATGATGTAACACAGGAATTTGAGGACAGCATTGCGGCAGAGACAGTAGATAATGCAAAACGGCTGCGCCATCATGCAAGTCTGGGATTATGGTGCGGCAACAATGAAATCGAATCTGCATGGGCATACTGGGGCAATTATCAGACCCAGAGCCAGTATTTACGTGCTGATTATATTAAACAATTCGAATATATCCTGCCAAAGGCACTGAAAAAGGCAGACGACCAGACCTTTTTCTGGCCTTCTTCTCCTTCATCAGGTGGATGCTTTGATGAACCGGGAGCTGAGAAACGTGGAGATACCCATTACTGGGAAGTATGGCATGGGCAGAAGCCATTTTCTGATTATCAGAAGTATTTCTTCCGATTCTGCTCGGAGTTTGGGTTCCAGTCTTTTCCATCAGAAAAGACAGTATATTCCTATACAGAACCGCAGGATAGGAATATCTTCTCACCGGTTATGGAGAGCCATCAGAAGAATGATGCTGCCAATGGCAAAATGCTGTACTATCTGGCAGAGAACTTCCGCTATCCTAAGGATTTTGAAAGCCTGTTATACGTAACCCAGGTACTTCAGGCGGTAGCAATCAAATCAGGTGTAGAGCACTGGAGACGCAACCGCGGCAGATGCATGGGAACTTTGTACTGGCAGATCAATGATAACTGGCCCGTGGCATCCTGGTCCAGTATTGATTATTACGGCAGATGGAAAGCGCTTCATTACATGGCATGCAGATTCTATGAACCGGTAGCCGGGAGTATTGTCAGAATTGCGGATACAGATACTGCCGAGCGCAACGGTGGAGAACATTTCAGTGCAGTAGCAGCCCATGTGCAGAATGAGACTGCACAGCCAGTAGGTGTAACTGTGACTATGACTCTGAAGACTTTCGATTTCAAAGTCATAACGACTGCTACACAGCATGTAGTTGTGCCAGCCTTTGGCGTAAGTAAAGCTCTGGAAGAAGACTATAGCAGCTATGTACAGAGACAGCCACGAATCCTGACCACGCCATCAGCTAAACGCGTAGAAGATGATACACATCACTATTACGATAAGAAAGATGTCTTCGTAGAGGCAGTGTTCACCTATGAAGATGGCAGAGTACAGATCGAAAGCGATACCCTTGTGCCATACAAACACGTAGAACTGCCACAATCCAGCATACATGCAGAAGTAGTAGGCAATGCAAACACTTATACCATCGCCCTGCAAAGCAATGTGTATACCCCATTTGTCGAAGTAGATTTCACCGATGCCGATGTAATCCTGTCCGACAATATCATCAACCTAACCGATGATAAACCACGTGTAATATCCTTTACAACTGAGGACATTATAAATGGTAACTTTACCGATGCCACAGACGTCAAAAACCGCCTGCGCATCCGTTCCCTGCGTGATACTTATTAAATAACATACTTAGGGTAACTATACAGAATTGTACCGCTTTTACAAATGCATAAACAGGCACTTGAAAAACGCAGCGAGAGCGTGCCTGTGTTGCATTGTAAAAGCGGCACAATTCGTCACTCGAACCTTAACCTATCACTCGACCTATTAAAAAGAAAGGCAAAGCATGAACGTTACATATTTTGAGAAAGAAAGAATTTTTAAGTTAGACACCCCAAACACCAGCTATTTACTCGGCATCGTAGATGAAGAGAACTTCATCGGACACATCTACTACGGCAAAAGACTGCAAGGACATGACATTGCTTACCGTATGCGTACCCAGGAAGCCCCATTTGTGCCAAGCCGCAATAACAGAGAGCGCTGCTCCTTCTATGACTGCTTCCCATTTGAATATCCCACAGCAGGACTGGGGGATTACAGGGAAAGCTGCCTGTCCATCCGTACTATGGGTGGCTATTCGGGATGTAACCTGTCCTATGTTTCCCATAGAATTCTGGAGGGCAAACCACAGCTGGAAGGACTTCCTGCTACCTTTGCAGACAAAGAAACAGCTACAACACTGGAACTTACTTGCGTAGACAATCACATTGGTATGAAAGTTCTGTTATATTATACGACATTTTGTGACACAGATGTCATTACCAGAAGCGTTAAGATCATAAATGAAGGTACGCAAGCCTTCTATCTCACCAAGGTATTATCAGCCTGCCTTGATATGGATAATCAGGATTATGAGATGATCAGCCTTCACGGAAGCTGGGCGAGAGAACGCCACATTCAGAGAAAGAAAGTAGGATATGGTATTCAGAAGGTCAGCTCATTCAGAGGAGAATCCAGTCATCAGGATCATCCATTCCTGGCACTGGTAAGTCCAAGCACGACACAGGAGATGGGGGAAGTATATGCGATGAATTTCGTATATTCTGGTAATTTCCAGGCGCAGGCTGAGGTGTCACAGTTTGACAGTATCCGTATGTCCATGGGAATCCATCCTGAGAATTTCTGCTGGAAGCTGGAGCAGGGAGAGTCTTTCCGGGCACCGGAGGTTGTTATGGTATATTCCTCACAGGGACTGGATGGCATGACGGCTGCATTCCATCGTCTGTATAGGAAACATCTAATCCGTGGTGAATACAAGGATAAGAAACGTCCGATTCTGATCAATAACTGGGAAGCTACTTACTTTAATTTTACAACAGAGAAGCTTCTTAGCATTGCAAAAGAGGCTTCCGGGCTTGGTATCGAAATGCTGGTCATGGATGATGGCTGGTTTGGAGCAAGAAGCAGTGATAACTGTGCGTTGGGAGACTGGCAGGTCAATGAAGAGAAATTACCGGGTGGATTAAAATATCTGGTAGATGAAGTAAATAAGCTTGGCATGAAGTTTGGTATCTGGTTTGAGCCGGAAATGATATCTCCTGATTCTGATCTGTATCGCGCCCATCCTGACTGGGCAATTGCAATCCCGGGCAGAGTTGCGACAGAATCCAGACAGCAGTATGTACTGGATCTGTCCAGACAGGAAGTGGTAGATTACGTATATGAATGTGTGGCTAAGATACTGCGCAGTGCCAATATTGAGTATGTAAAATGGGATATGAACCGTCAGTTGACAGATTTGGGAAGTATAGATCTTCCGGCTGACAGACAGGGGGAACTGTATCACAGATATGTTCTGGCTGTGTATGCATTACAGGAGAGATTGACGAAGGAGTTTCCACACCTTTTACTGGAGAACTGTTCCGGTGGTGGAGCGCGTTTTGATCCTGGTATGCTGTATTTTGGCCCGCAGATCTGGTGCTCAGACGATACAGATGCCATAGAGAGACTGGAGATTCAGGAAGGGACTTCGCTGATTTATCCGTTATCTACCATGGGTGCACATGTATCTGACTGTCCAAACCACACAGTTGGCAGAGTGACACCCTTTGAGACGAGAGGGATTGTAGCACTGGCAGGAACATTTGGTTATGAGCTGGATGTTACGAAGATTGCACAGGAAGAGAGAGACATGATCCCTGGACAGGTTGCCATGTACCATAAATACAATGATCTGGTAAGAGAAGGGGAATATTACCGTATCTCTTCTTACTCCCAGAATCACAAGTATGACTGCTGGGAAGTTGTAAGCCAGGATCAGAAGGAGGCATTGGTTACATTTGTGCAGGTTCTGAATCGTGCTAATTTCAAGTCCAGAAACATTAAGTTAAAAGGACTTAAAAAGGATGTAGTCTACAAGCTGGAGGGAGAAGACATCTGCTATTCGGGAGAAGCTTTGATGTATGCCGGTATACAGATTCCTAATCCATGGGGAGATTTCCAGGCAAAACTGCTGCATTTTACAGCTGTAGAAAGTGACGTTAAATAAGGTTGACAAATCTGTTAGATTAAATTATATTAAAAATAAGCTAAAAAAGAATAAACCCAGATGGGAGGGAAAGAAATGGTCAAAGCAGTAAAGCTGGCAGATATTGCAGAAAAGCTGAATGTCAGTGTTGTAACAGTGTCAAAAGCTTTGTCCGGACAGAAAGGCGTCAGCGAAGAACTACGTGAAAAAATCAAAGATCTGGCAGATGAGATGGGATATGTGCCAATTCATTCTAACCAGAAGAATAAGAATAACTCCTATACAATAGGAGTTATCAGTCTGGAGAGTTATTTTGCTAAATTTGCATCATTTTACTGGAAAATGTATCAGGAGCTTGCAACGAGAGCGGTAAAGAAGAACTGCTTTACAATGCTTGAAGTCATTAACACGCATGCAGAGCAGACTCTGGAGCCGCCTAAGCTTCTGGAGGAAGAAAGAGTAGATGGTGTTATCATTATAGGCAGACCCAGACAGGAATATTTGAAGATGCTGTATCGTTATAAGAAATTCCCAATGGTGTTTATGGATTTTTACGATGACAATGAAGAAGTCATAGATTCGGTCATATCTGCAAGCTTTAACGGGGCTTACACAATGACAAATTATCTGTTTGGTCTTGGTCATACCAGGATAGCATATGTCGGTACGCTTATGTATACGGAAAGTATCACGGACAGATATTTTGGATATTGTAAGGCTCTTATGGAACATCATGTTCCTGTTCGTGAAGACTGGATTGTGAAGGATCGAGACGAAGAGAACGGTATCATAGGTCTGGAACATAAATTTGTCCTGCCTAAGGAAATGCCCACAGCATTTGTGTGCAATAATGATGTCAGTGCCTATGCCCTGATTAAGGCTTTGGAAGAGAATGGATACCGTGTGCCGGAGGATGTGTCGGTAGTGGGATATGATGATTATCTGTATCCGGAATTTGGTGATTCCAGAATTACGACATATGCCGTAGATATGGGTGAGATGTCCAAGATCGCATTGCAATGTCTTATCCGGAAGATAGAGAATACCACTTATACAGAGAATCTGCACATTGTACCGGGTAAACTGGTCGTGAGAGAAACTGCGAAAAAACTGGATAAATAGAAGATGAGGAATACCTCCTGACTTTTAAGTAAGCAGGAGGTATTTTTTTAGTTAAAAAAATGAAAAAGTAATATAAAAAACTAAAAAAGCTAAAAAATAGGAACTTATGTAAATGGAGATATGTATATATAAAAAGAATTTATAGAATATATTTATCGTTAGTTAGTATAGGTAAAAACAGACCAAAAAATAGCATTTGTTAAAGTGTACAAAAATTAATCATTTAAGTTGTGAAAATAGGAAAAAGTGTAGATGCGGACATGAAATACTGTTGACTTAAAGTAAATTAAGTAGTAAGCTAAAAACAAGTTAAACAAGTAACTTAAAAATGAATTAAAAATTCTAAAGGGAGGAAACAAAAATGAAGTTAAGAAAATTAACAGCATTGGGTATGGCAGCCGTAATGACTATGTCTTTAGCAGCATGCGGCAGCAGCAATTCAACCAACACAGAAGCACCAGCAGCAACAACAGACACAGCAACAGATGCAGCAGCTTCTACAACAGCAGAAGCAGCAGCTGACACAGAGGAAGCAGCTGTTCCTACATATGCATCTATTAAATTAGGTGAGGACTATACAGACCTGACAGCTTCCATCAGCTTCATGCATCATAAGACAGACCGTGAAGAAGACGGTACAATGGCTAAGCTGGTTGAGGAATTCAACAAGGTATATCCTAACATCACAGTAACAACAGAAGGTATCACAGACTATGCAGAGACAGCTCTTCTTCGTCTTCCTACAGAGGATTGGGGCGACATCATGTTCATCCCTTCTGTAGATGCAAAGGATCTGTCAACATACTTCTATCCTTACGGAACAGTAGATGAGATGTCTGAGCTTGTTAATTTCGCAGATCAGTGGAAAGCAGATGGCCTTTGCTACGGCGTAGGTTACATGGGAAATGCACAGGGCATCCTGTACAATAAGGCAGTATTTGAGAAGGCTGGTATCACAGAGCTTCCTAAGACTCCTGATGAGTTCATCGCAGACTTACAGTTGATCAAGGATAATACAGATGCAATTCCTCTGTATACAAACTATGCAGCAGGCTGGACAATGGGTGGCCAGTGGGATGCTTTCCTTGGTGCTATCACAACAGGTGATGATACATGGTTAAATCAGAAATTCGTTCATACCGCAGAGCCTTTCAAGGATAACGGTGATGGAACAGGTGCTTACGCATTATACAAGATTCTCTATGATGCAGTTGCTAACGGCTTAACAGAGGATGACTATTCTACAACAGACTGGGAAGGCTGCAAGCCTATGGTAAACAACGGTGAGATCGGTACTATGGTACTTGGCTCATGGGCAATCGCTCAGATGAAGGCAGCCGGCGATCATCCTGATGATATCGGATATATGCCATTCCCTATCACAGTTGATGGCAAGCAGTATACAACAGCAGGTCCTGACTACTGCTACGGTATCAACGTACATGCTTCTGATGAGAACAAGACAGCAGCTATGGTATTCATCAAGTGGATGGTTGAAGAATCCGGCTGGTGCGAATTAGAGGGTGGATATCCTATCTCAAAGACAGCACCTACATCCTTCGTATTTGACGGTGTAGAAGTTGTAACTAATGCAACAGCATTAGAAGGAGAAGAAGACCTGATGAACGAAATGAACGCAGAATCTGAGTTGAACTTCAACGCAGGCGGCGACTTAAAGGTTCAGAAGATCGTAGAAGAAGCAGCTAACGGCGGTTCCTTTGATGACATCATGGCTGATTGGACAGAAAAGTGGAACGATGCTCAGGATTCTCTTGGAATCGAAGTAAACTACTAAGTTATAAAGGCAACAAAGGGGAAGGCCTTTGTATATAAATTCCCCTGATTATGAGCCGGGGGTATGTACTCCCGGCTTATTTTCTAAGTAACTTTGCGTTACGTTCATGTTTTTGAGGAGAGAAAAGGAGGAGGTTGCGCTATGGCATCATCCCAGACGAAAAAACCATTTAATCTACACAAGTGGCTGAGAAGCAGAAAAGGGCAGCAGGCTATCATTATTGTGCTTTTCATGATTGTTCCGGTAACTTTATTGCTTTTATTTACCTATTATCCGTTCGCAGAAATGTTCAAATTCAGCTTCTATAAAATGAAGTATGTAGGAACAAGAACCTTCGTAGGATTAAAAAACTACAAAGAAGTATTTACAAGAGATGACTGTTTCAGGTCATTGTGGTTGTCCTTATATTATATGGGTGGCGCTGTCGTTCAGCTTGCTCTGGCATTATATCTGGCAACAATTTTAAGCTTTAAGGTAAAGGGAGGAGATTTCTTTAAAGGATGTATGTTCTTCCCGTTTTTGATCAATGGTATTGCAATTGGTTTCATATTCAAATTCTTCTATACCAGAGGTTTCGTATTGGATACGGTGCTTGGCTGGATAGGCTTTAATCAGGAAAATCTTCCGTACTGGCTCAAGGATACCAGTATCAACAATTTCTCCCTGGTTGCGACCAGTGTGTGGAAATATTTCGGACAGAACATGGTTCTTTTCGTAGGAGCTATGATGTCAGTTGATTCTGAGTTATATGAAGCAGCCATGTTAGACGGTGCAAATAAATGGCAGCAGTTCAAATACATTATGCTGCCGAGTATCAAGACAATCGTTATGTTAAACCTTATCATGTCAATTTCAGGCTCTTTAAGTGCATTCGAGCCTCCATACGTTGTTATGTCCGGTGGTGCAAACGGAACTGCTACATACTTTGTAAAGATGCATGAAATTGCACATACAAGCCAGAAGGTTGGTCTTGCATCTGCTATGGCTATTGTATTATTGATTATTATCATGATCGTGACATTACTGCAGAATCTCTTCTTCAAATATGTATTCAAGGATGCAGCAGATGAAGATAAGAATGCAGGTGCCAGAAGAGAAAAGAAGCTTGCACGTATCAGAGCAAAGGAGGCGGCAAAAGCATGACAGTCAGCCAGAAAATCAAACATTATTTATGGATATTTATCGAATATTTCTCATTAATATTCTTCTCCTTTGTAGCACTGCTTCCGGTAGTATCCTGTGTTATTACAGCATTTAAGACAGAAACAGAATATCAGAATACAAATGTTATGACATTACCGGAGAGCTGGTTGAATTTTGATAATTTTATCCAGGCATTTAATAAGGCAAACATGGGAAGGGCATTTATAAATTCCTTCATCGTACTGGTATTTGTTGTATTTGGTTCCGTTATGGTAGGTTCCATGTTAGCGTATGTACTGAATAGATTTACATTCCCCGGAAATGGACTGATCAGAAGCCTTTTTCTGTTTGCTACATTACTTCCCGGTATCGCAATGCAGGTTGCTACTTACCAGTTAATGTATCAGATTGGATTTATCAACCACTTATATGGTTACATTATTCTTTCCATGGGTACTGACGTAATCTCCATTTACATTTTCATTCAGTTCTTCGAGAATATCCCGACTTCACTGGATGAGTCAGCATATATGGATGGAGCTTCCTACTTCACAATCTTCTTTAAGATTCTGTTCCCTCTGCTGAAACCGGCCATCGTAACAGTTATGATCTTAAAGGGTGTAGGTACTTATAATGAATACTATAATGCCAGCCTTTATTTAAGTGATCCCAAGTTAAAGACAATCGCCATTTCCCTGTATACCTTCGTAGGACCTCTGGGAAGCAAATATAACCTGATCTGTGCAGGTGTTATCATCAGTCTGATTCCTGCCTTGGTCGTATTCCTGATTTTCCAGAAGCAGATTTACAGCGGATTAACTGCTGGTGCTGTAAAGGGTTAATCTAAAGAGGTGGGAGAGAAATGAGAGTAGAAGAAATCAGAGAACATCTGACCAACGATATCATCCCTTTCTGGAAATATTTAAGGGATGATGAAAACGGTGGTTATTACGGATGGATGGACTATGAACATAAGCTGGATAAGAGGGCAGTAAAAGGCTGTATTCTTAACAGCCGTATCACATGGTTCTTTGCCAATGCCTATACTTTATTAAAAGATGAGAGCCTGTTAGACGAAGCTCGTCACGGCTTTGAATTTTTAAAAAATCATTGCTGGGATAAGGAAAATGGCGGCGTGTTCTGGTCCGTAAAATATGATGGAACACCGGAAGAAACAATCAAGCATACCTATAATCAGGCTTTTTCCATCTATGCACTTTCTTCTTATTATGAAGCAAGCGGAGATAAGGAAGCTCTGGATATGGCTTATCAGCTTTATGGTCTGATTGAGAATAAGATGCGTGATGAGCTGGGATATAAAGAAGCTTTTGATGAGACTTTTCATGAGATTGATAATGATAAGCTTTCAGAAAATGGTGTTATGGCAATGAAGACCATGAATACACTGCTTCATGTATTTGAAGCATACACAGAGCTCTATCGTGTCGATCATAAGCAGGAAGTAAAAGAGCATCTGATGTGGATGATGGATTTGCTTGCCGATAAGATTTATAATCCAAAGCTCCACAGACAGGAAGTTTTCTTTGATGATAAATGGAACAGCATTATTGACCTGCATTCCTATGGACACGATATTGAGACAGCCTGGCTGGTTGACAGAAGCGTAGAAGTCATTGGAGAAAAGGCATACGCTGATAAGATGACACCGATTACGCTTGATCTGGCAAGACAGGTCTATGAGGTAGCATTTGATGGTCATTCCATGGCAAATGAATGTGATAAGGGTGTTGTAGATGCCAATCGCGTATGGTGGGTGCAGGCAGAGACAGTAGTAGGTTTCTTAAATGCAGCTTCCAAGTGTGGTAAGAGTACGATTGAAGGTCAGAAATATCTCAAGGCTGCGGATGCAGAATGGGAGTTCATTAAGAAATATGTAATTGACCACAGAGATGGTTATGAAGCCGGAAGAGAATGGTACTGGCTTGTCAATGAAGATGGCAGACCATACACAGACAGACCTATCGTAGAGCCGTGGAAATGTCCTTATCATAACGGCAGAATGTGTTTTGAAGTAATAAAACGATCATGTAATCAGCTATAAGGAGGTACGTGAATGTTTCAGGAAAAATATAAAGAGATTATGGAGCGTTACGAGGAAGTCGTAAACCGCAAAAATGAAAAGACAGACTTTTATAATGGTATCTATGACCGTTACAAATATCCTGTATTGACAAGAGATCATATTCCCCCCTTCTGGAAATTTGATCTGAATCCAAAGACCAATCCATATTTTATGGAAAGACTGGGTGTAAATGCCGTATTTAACTCAGGTGCAATTGAACTGAACGGCAAATTCTATCTGGTAGCCCGTGTAGAAGGCAATGACAGAAAGTCTTTCTTTGCGGTAGCAGAGAGTGATAACGGTATTGATGGGTTCCGTTTCTGGGATTATCCAATACTGTTAGATGATGTATGCCCAGAAGAGACGAATGTATATGATATGCGTCTTACAAAACATGAAGATGGTTATATTTATGGCGTATTCTGCTCAGAAAGCAAGGATAACAGTGTGAATGACCTTTCCGCAGCGGTTGCAGCGGCAGGTATCGTCAGAACCAAAGACTTAAAGAAGTGGGAGAGACTGGATAATCTTAAAACTCTAAATTCCCCTCAGCAGCGTAATGTCGTACTGCATCCTGAATTTGTCAATGGCAAATACGCTTTCTATACAAGACCTATGGATGATTTCATTGATACAGGAAGCGGCGGAGGAATCGGTTTTGGTCTGTGTGATGATATTACACATGCTGTTATTGATGAAGAGATCATTACAAGCAAGAGAAAGTATCATACGATTACAGAAGCCAAGAACGGTGCAGGTGCAGTTCCAATTAAGACTCCTAAGGGTTGGATTCATATTGCGCACGGTGTGCGTAACACAGCAGCAGGGCTTCGTTATGTTGTATATGCATTCGCCACAAGCCTTGAAGATCCTACCAAAGTAATTGCTGAACCGGGTGGATTCCTGATTGCTCCTCTTGGAGAAGAGAGAGTCGGAGATGTATCTAATGTAGTATTTACAAACGGTGCAATCGCAAGAGACAACGGAGATGTATATATCTACTATGCATCCAGCGATACAAGACTTCATGTAGCAACTACTACAATTGACAAGCTGATGGATTATGTATTCAATACACCAACGGATCCGCTCCGCAGTGTTAAGTGCGTAGAGCAGAGATGTGATTTTATTCGTAAAAACTTAGAATTTTTAAACAAATAATGAGAACAGGAGAGCTGGAGCGATGGCTGACAAACTGATTGATAATCATCTGGGAATCGTTAATTGTGGAAACTGGTATCGAATTAAAAAAGTTATGAGAAAGGCAAAGAGCGGAGAGCCTATTACGGTAGGCTTCCTGGGAGGCTCTATTACACAGGGCTGCCTGTCCTCAACACCGGAGACCTGTTATGCATATCTGGTATATGAGTGGTGGAAGAAACAATTTCCTGACACGAGTGTCACTTATGTAAATGCAGGAATCGGTGGTACGACTTCGCAGTTTGGCGTGGCGAGAGCAGATAGTGATCTGCTATCCCATCATATTGATTTCTCTGTTGTGGAATTCAGTGTCAATGATGATGATAATGCACATTTTCTGGAGACTTATGAGGGCTTGATCAGACATCTCTATTCAGATGAGGGCAAACCTGCGCTCCTGATTGTGAACAGTGTACGTTATGATGATGGCTGCAACGCCCAGGCGCAGCACAACCATATTGGAGAAGTATATCAGATTCCATGTGTAAGCATGAAACCTACCATTTATGCCAAAGTGGCTGATGGTTCAATAACCAATCGTGAGATTACGCAGGATGACCTGCATCCAAATGATCTGGGACATCAGATGATGGCAGATGTCATAATTCATTTTCTGGAGTTGGTATACGCCAACCTGGAACACGAGAGAGAGCAGGACAATGACATGCCGGCGCCTATAACACAGAATGCATATGAACATTCTACACGCTGGCAGAACAACAATTATGACCCTGTCACAGATGGTTTCGTCAGAGATGATACCCCACAGAATGATATCCGTGAGATATTCCGCAAAGGCTGGACAGCATCTGAAAAAGGAGCAAACATCACTTTTGAAGTAGAGGGAAGCTGCCTGGCTGTACAGTATCGAAAATCAGTGGTACAGCCTACCCCGATTGCAAAAGCCATTGTAGATGGAGACGAGGAACACGCCATGATCCTTGATGGCAATTTCGAGGAGACCTGGGGTGACAGCCTTCATCTGGATACATTGGCGGAGCATTTACCTTATGGGAAACATACTGTCAGGATAGAGTTGATCGAAACTCACGAAGACGATAAAGTACCATTTTATTTAGTATCTGTTATTGCTTCACACTAACTTAAATTTCATAAGGCAAATAACCTATTACAACCTATAAGTAGAAAGGAAAATATCATGAGCAAAGTAAAAATATATAACGCACCTGCAGTTAAGAATATGCCATGGCAGGAAAGACCGGAAGGAGAGTTCACAGGAGCACCCATCTGGAGATATAAAGAGAACCCCATTATTGGAAGAAACCCATTAAAAGGCGTAGCAAGAATCTTTAACAGCGCAGTTATCCCTTACGGTGATGAGTTCATCGGTGTATTCCGCGGTGAGCAGACCAACGGAATCCCTTACATTTACATGGGACACAGCAAAGATGCAATTCACTGGAATTTTGATGAAAACAAGATTAATTTCGTGGATGAGGACGGCAAGCCATTTATGCCGGTATATGCGTATGATCCCCGTCTGGTAAAAGTAGAAGATACCTACTATATTATCTGGTGTGGTGATTTCTATGGAGCAGCAATCGGTATGGCTAAGACTACAGATTTCAAGACATTTACAAGAATTGAGAATCCGTTCCTGCCTTTCAATAGAAATGCCGTTCTTTTCCCAAGAAAGATTAACGGTAACTTCGTAATGCTGAGCCGTCCTTCAGACAGTGGACATACACCATTTGGTGATATCTTCGTAAGCGAAAGCCCTGACATGACATTCTGGGGCAGGCACAGACATGTTATGGGTAAAGGGAATGAATGGTGGCAGTCGCTTAAAATCGGCGGTGGCGCAGCTCCTATTGAAACAAGCGAAGGCTGGTTACTGTTCTATCACGGTGTAAGCGGAACATGTAATGGTTATGTATACAGCATTGGCGGAGCAATTCTGGATATTGATAATCCTTCCATTGTAAAATACAGATGTGAAACTTTCCTTCTGACACCGGAAGAATGGTACGAGGAGAGAGGCTTTGTGCCTAATGTATGCTTCCCTTGCGCAACTATCCATGATGCCGAGACAGGAAGAATTGCAATCTATTATGGTGCTGCTGACAGCTATGTAGGGCTTGCATTTACAGAAATTGATGGTATTGTAGAATATATCAAGAATAACAGCAAGCTGTCCGAATCCGATAAGGAGATTGGCAGGAGATAGTGTGAAAAACCATATATGGAGGAAAGTACATATGGAGACGGCAGTAAAAGACATCAAAGAGCTGAAAGTGCATGGCAGGACGACAAACAGACGTGATCCGTTGACGTTATTCTGGACCGCCAGTGGGTTTGAATGTAATGTATCAGGTTCTGAACTGTGGGTAGAGGTAGAAGTTACCTATGACACTTACGAGCCTTGGTTCAGTTATACCATAAATGGTGACTGGATAGGCAGACAGATGCTGACTGCCGGCCGGTACTGGATTCCCCTTTTCAGAGGAATGAATCCTGATAATGTGAAGAATGTAAGATTTTATAAGGATCTACAGGCAATGAGTGCAGATCCCAAATCCTACATTCATATTCATGCATTACGTCATGATGGCGTTTTTTATCCTGTAGCGGATAAGGCATGTAAGCTTGAATTTATCGGTGACAGCATTACCTCCGGAGAAGGAACCTTTGGCGCAAGACAAGAGGAGGACTGGATACCCATGTTCTTCTCTTCTTTGCGTGATTATGCCTATCTGACTGCAAAGGAACTGGATGCAGAGTACCGTGTCTTTTCCCAGAGCGGCTGGGGTGTATGTAATACCTGGGATAACAATCCCAATGGTGCACTTCCAAAGTACTACAGACAGATATGTGGTCTGATGAAGAGTGATATGAATGAGGAGCTTGGTGGTAATGAGAATTTTGATTTTTCCAGCTGGCAGCCGGATGTCATAGTGGTGAATCTGGGAACGAACGATGCAAGTGCTTTTGATCAGCCCGAATGGGTAGATGACGAGACAGGAAAGCGGCACAAGATGCATAAGAATCCGGATGGCTCCTATAATGAGGAAGATATTGCCTTTTTCAGAAAAGGCGTTAAGGATTTCCTGTATACATTAAGAGAGTGTAATCCGAATGCGCAGATCATCTGGTGCTATGGCATGCTGGGCATTCACTTTGAGAAGCCTATCTGTCAGGCAGTCTATGAATATGTGGATGAGACGCAGGATGGAAAGGTAAGCTATCTGCAGCTCCCGGATACGGATGCTGACAGCTTTGGCTCCAGACAACACCCTGGTTACCCAAGTCATCAGAAAGCCGCCAGGGCATTGAGTGCATATATCAGAACATTATTAAAATAGGAGGTAAGGATATGTTTCCAGAGAATTTTGTATGGGGCGTTGCCAGCAGTGCATATCAGATAGAAGGTACAGATCCGGAAGATGGCAGAGGTAAGAACATATGGGATACTTTTGCTGAACAGGGCAGGATTTATGATGGCCAGAATGCAGATGTAGCGTGTGATCATATGCATCGTTATAAAGAGGATTTTGCCATGATGCGTCTGTTAGGAGTGAAAGCGTACCGTTTCTCTCTGAATTGGGCAAGGATTCTGCCGGAAGGAACCGGACGGGTTAATGAAAAGGCAATTGCCCTGTATCGTGACATGATAAAGGAAATGAAGAAAAATGGCATAGAGCCTTATGTGACCATGTATCATTGGGAGTTTCCACAGGCTTTGCAGGATAGAGGTGGATGGCTCAATGAAGAAGTGATTGAGTGGTTCGGCGAATATGCGAAAGTTGTTGCAGAGAATTTCTCAGACCTTGCAGAGTACTTTATTACATTAAATGAGCCGGAGTGCTTCGTAGGAATCGGTCATCTGAGCGGTATCCATGCACCCGGACTGAAATTACCTGTAAAAGATGTATTTCAGATTGCCCACAATGCATTACGTGCACACGGAAGAGCAGTTCAGATGCTGCGTAAATATGCAAAACAGCCAATCAAGGTCGGATATGCACCTACCTGTGGTGTTGCCTATCCATACACAGACAGCCCGGAAGATATTGAAGCTGCAAGAAGTATTTATTTTGGTTTTGACCAGCCGCTTGATAACTGGACCTGGAATGTGGCATGGTTCAATGACCCTGTCTTTTTGGGAGAATATCCTAAGGAAGGACTGGAGAAGTACAAGGAATATCTGCCGGTAATCACGAAGGAAGATATGGAACTGATCCATCAGCCCTTGGACTTCATGGGACAGAATATCTACAATGGTTACTGGATTCGTGCCGGAAAAGATGGCAAACCTGAATATGTAGACCGCACAGAAGGCTTCCCAAAGACAGCAACAAACTGGCCTGTAACACCAGAGTGTCTTTACTGGGGCGTGCGCTTCTTATATGAAAGATATCATCTGCCTATTTATATTACAGAGAATGGCATGGCATGCCATGATCAGATAGCGGCAGACGGCAGAGTACACGACAGCAATAGAATTGATTTTCTTGATAAATATATATCCTGCCTGCAGAAAGCAGTGGATGAAGGGGCAGATGTCAGAGGATATTTCCTGTGGACTTTTCTGGATAATTTTGAATGGGATAAGGGCTATAGTGAACGTTTCGGGCTGGTATATGTAGATTATCCGACACAGAAAAGGATTGCAAAGGATTCTGCATACTGGTATCAGCAGGTCATGGAAACTAACGGAAGGAATCTTAGCATTAATATGAATAAGAAAGAAATTATCTATATGAACCCGGTATTTAAGCAGATGATATGGGGCGGCGACAAATTAGGAACAGAATGGCATTATGATATTCCAGGGGATAATACCGGTGAGTGCTGGGCAGTCTGTGCACATCCAAGCGGAGACTGTACCATCAAAGAAGGCACTTATGCAGGCAAAACCCTCAGCCAGTTGTGGACAGAAGAGCCGGAATTATTCGGAAACGTGGATAACGACAGATTTCCACTCCTTATCAAGATCATTGATGCCAAGGCTGATTTAAGTATTCAGGTACATCCTGATAACGTATATGCAGCTAAGAATGAAAACGGCTCTCTTGGCAAGACAGAGTGCTGGTATATTCTTGATGCACCTAAAGGAGCTACCTTGGTCATCGGACACAATGCCAAGACTAAAGAAGAATTAAACTCCATGATCCGTGAAGGCAGATGGAATGAGTTCATCAGACAAGTACCCGTTAAGAAAGGCGACTTCATCCAGATAGACCCTGGTACAGTCCATGCAATTAAGGGCGGCATCCAGATTCTGGAGACACAACAGAGCTCAGATGTTACCTATCGTGTCTATGATTATGACAGACTTTCTAACGGCAAACCAAGAGAACTTCATGTAGACAAGAGCATTGATGTTATCACTGTTCCTGCCAAATCCGTAGAAGACAGTATTCTTTCCGCAGAGAAGATAGAAGCTATGGATACACCAATGAAACTGTTGATTGCCTGTGATTATTACAAAGTATGGAAAATTGATGTAGAAGCACCACTTACCATCACACAGGATTATCCATTCCTCATTATGAGTGTTATCGACGGTGATGGACTCATCAATGGACAAATGATCAAAAAGGGCGACCACTTCATCCTTCCAAGCGGCTACGGCAAAGTAGACCTGCAAGGAAAAATGACCATTATTGCCTCAACCATTGCCTGAATTGAAATTCGTACACCGATTTCTAAATAACTGTACCAAATAACCTGACTATTTTCCGATTGCATATGAAAAAATATTTTGCGTTATTAATATAATTATTTATGAAACGATGTATTATCCGGCAATTTTTATTGATAACAGTTTAGGTAATGTTTAGAAAACATCAATCTAAATATTTAAACTAACAACTATATAATAAGATATGTTACGTGAACGAAGTGAACCGTAACATCCACAATAAAAGAGAGCTGAGAAATTAGCTCTCTTTTATTGGACATAACATAACCACAATGCTATAATAAATCCGATAGCAGAATTGAGGTGGATTTTCCAAATCCACCTCAATTCGAAACATCTCAACATGACAAACAGAGGGAAATTGCGAAATCGTCCCACTCCCTAACCTTCCCCCTTCGCAATATCTCCCCTCATTATGACTAGAACAAGGAGAGGACCCTAAGAAATCAAATTTGTTGACTAATGTGATTAAATGTGTTTAAATATACTCAAAGGAGTA
>OGKZ01000049.1_pt1 | contig 102294 bp, 81 predicted proteins | sample 1572571 | NCBI WGS metagenome assembly OGKZ01 (sample SAMEA2581906, study PRJEB24529) | metagenome | biome: Human gut stool | place: China | collected 2011 | reverse complement strand
CTCAGGGGGTGCAGTTGTCCCCAACTGCACCAACCGACCAGCCAACTGACCAATCCGCCAATCAACCCACACCAACTGAGCAACCTCAGGTGGTGCAGTTGTCCCCAACTGCACCAACCGACCAGTTGACTGACCAATCCGCCAATCAACTCACACCAACTGAGCAATCTCAGGGGGTGCAGTTGTCCCCAACTGCACCAACCGACCAGCCAACTGACCAATCCGCCAATCAACCCACACCAACTGAGCAACCTCAGGGGGTGCAGTTGTCCCCAACTGCACCAACCGATCAGTTGACTGACCAATCCGCCAATCAATCCACACCAACTGAGCAACCTCAGGGGGTGCAGTTGTCCCCAACTGCACCAACCGACCAGCCAACCGACCAGCCTTCCCCCTCAGAACCTGCATCAAAAGTGGTAAACACAGAGGAACACCGTGACATGGCTCGTCGTTTGATGGCTCCAAAGAGCGAACCAATAGATGATGATAACAATAAGGCAGACGAAGAAAAGTCGGCTAATGACATAGATGAGTCAGACGATGAAGGCATTGTTATTGGTGGATGCAAGCAACGCAGTCCGCGTATGATGTATGTTCTCACTATTGCGTCGTTTGTTATACTCGTGAGTATTGGCATAGGTATGTATTTCCTCTATCAGCGAATAGAAGAGAAGAATCATGTCATAGATAGACTTGAGACACGATTGTATGCTCAACAAGATACGGTGGTAGCAGTTGAACCGCAGTGTGTTGTTAGTGATACAATAGCGTCTAATGATGCTTTGAAAGCAGCAGATGCACACACTGCAGAAAACATAAAGAAAGAGAAGAAAGACTCTGTTCGTGCATCTAACTCTAAGGCTGCGACAGGCTCTACTGCAGTAATGTCTGCAGCACCAACAGCCACCACACCGTCCGACTACAACTATGATGTTCGTGTACGTACGGGTGCTTATATTATTGTTGGTGTTGCCAAAGTGGTTACCGTACAACCAGGGCAGTCGCTCGCCTCAATTAGTAAAGCCTATCTTGGAGAAGGTATGGAATGTTACGTTGAGGTGCTGAATAACTGCCATACAGTGAAGGCTGGTGACAAGTTGAAAATACCAGAAGTAAAGTTGAAACCGCGTAAAAGATAAAATAAGAGTAACATTTTGTAAACATTTGCTTGTTACTTTCAAAAATTAATTGTAACTTCGCCTGCGATAGTAATCAAACTTATATTAACTTAATAACAAACAGGCAGATGAAGAAATACAACTTTAATGCAGGACCTTCTATTCTTCCTCGCGAAGTGATCGAAAACACAGCAAAACAGATTTTGGATTTTAATGGTTCAGGACTTTCTTTGGCAGAGATTAGCCATCGTGCAAAGGATTTCCAACCTGTTGTTGATGAGGCTGTAGCCCTTATCAAGGAACTCTTGAAGGTGCCAGAAGGCTATTCGGTATTGTTCCTCGGTGGTGGCGCTTCATTGGAATTCTGTATGATTCCTTACAACTTCTTGATTAAGAAGGCTGGTTATCTCAATACGGGTACATGGGCAAAGAAGGCGTTGAAGGAAGCTAAGCTCTTTGGCGAAGCTGTTGAGGTGGCTTCTTCTGCAGACGCAGGCTATACATTCTATCCAAAGGATTACGAATGTCCGACAGATCTCGACTATTTACATATTACAACTAATAATACTATTTATGGTACCGAAATCCGCAAGGAACCGGAAGTGCCTGTAAGACTTATCGGCGATATGTCTTCTGATATCTTCAGCCGTCCTATCGACGTTGCTAAGTACGACTGTATCTATGCAGGTGCTCAGAAGAACCTCGCTATGGCTGGTGTTACCCTCATCATCGTAAAGGATGACTGCTTGGGTAAGGCTCCGCGTCAGATTCCGACAATGCTCGACTACCGTACACACGTAGAGAAGGGTTCTATGTTCAACACGCCTCCAGTAGTACCTATCTACTGCGCTCTCGAAACACTGCGTTGGATTAAGGCTCAGGGTGGAGTAGAGGAGATGGCTCGCCGTGCTGAGGCTCGCGCTAAGGTGCTCTACGACGAAATCGACCGCAACAAGTTGTTCCGTGGTACAGTAGAGAAGGACTCTCGTTCTTTGATGAACATCTGTTTCGTTATGAACGACGAGTACAAGGATCTTGAGAAGCCGTTCTTCGAGTACGCTACACAGCATGGCATGGTCGGCATCAAGGGTCACCGCTCAGTAGGTGGCTTCCGCGCAAGCTGCTACAACGCTATGCCTATGGAAGGCGTTGAGGCTCTCGTTAAGTGCATGCAGGATTTTGAAAAGGAACATTAATAAATAGTATAGCTATGAAAGTATTAGTGGCAACAGAAAAACCGTTTGCAAAGGCAGCGGTTGACGGCATTAAGGCTGAGATAGAAGGTGCAGGCAACGAACTCGTTCTGCTTGAGAAATATACAGAAAAGCAGCAGCTTCTTGACGCTGTGGCTGACGCTGACGCGATGATCGTGCGCTCAGACAAGGTTACACCAGAGGTGCTTGACGCTGCAAAGCAGCTTAAGATAGTTGTACGTGCCGGTGCCGGTTACGACAATGTCGACTGTGCTTACGCTAAAGAGAAGAACGTTGTTGTTGAGAACACACCTGGTCAGAACTCTAATGCTGTGGCTGAACTCGTATTCGGTTTGCTCGTTTACGGCGTTCGCAACTTCTACAACGGCAAGTCGGGTAGCGAGTTGAAGGGCAAGAAGCTCGGTATTCTCGCTTTCGGCAACGTAGGTAGAAACGTGGCTCGCATCGCTAAGGGCTTCGAGATGGAAGTTTATGCATACGACGCTTTCTGCCCGAAGGAGGCTATTGAGGCTGCTGGCGTTAAGGCAGTTGACTCTCAGGACGCTCTCTTCGAGAACTGCGACATCGTTTCGCTGCACATCCCTGCTACTCCCGAAACAAAGCAGAGCATCAATGCTGCTCTTGTTGGTAAACTCCACAAGAACGGCATCCTCATCAACACTGCCCGTAAGGAAGTTATCAACGAGCCTGAACTCCTTGCCCTCATGGCAGAACGCACCGACCTGAAGTTCATCACAGACATCATGCCGGACGCTAACGAAGAGTTCCAGAAGTTCGAAGGCAGATACTTCTCTACACCTAAGAAGATGGGGGCTCAGACAGCAGAGGCTAACACCAACGCTGGTATCGCAGCTGCTAAGCAGATTAATGCTTTCTTCGCTGACGGCTGCACTAAGTTCCAAGTTAACAAGTAATTAAGTAAAAATCCCCGATAACCCCACCCCTTTGCCCCATAGGGAGGACATAGTGGTGGGGTTTTAAAATAATCATACTATGGCAACAGTAAAACCATTCCGTGGCGTACGTCCACCGCAAGACCTTGTTGAAGAAATAGCATCACGTCCTTACGACGTGCTCGATAGTGAAGAGGCAAGAGCTGAGGCTGGCGATAACGAGAAGAGTCTTTATCATATCATCAAGCCGGAGATTGACTTCGAACCGGGCACAAGCGAGTATGATCCGCGCGTTTACGAGAAGGCTGCCGCTAACTTCAAGATGTTTCAGGAGAAGGGTTGGCTTCGTCAGGACGCAGACGAGAACTATTATATCTACGCTCAGACCATGAACGGCAAGACTCAGTACGGACTTGTTGTGGGTGCTTTCGTCAACGATTATCTCAATGGCACAATCAAGAAGCACGAGCTGACACGCCGCGACAAGGAGGAAGACCGCATGAAGCATGTTCGCGTAAACGACGCAAACATCGAGCCGGTGTTCTTTGCTTATCCTGACAACGAGGTGCTCGACGCGCTCATCAAGCGCTACGCAGCAACAAAGCCCGAGTACGACTTCGTGGCTCCCGACGACGGCTTCGGTCATCAGTTCTGGGTTATTAGTGACAAGGCAGACATCGACGTAATCACTAAGGAGTTTGCCAAGATGCCGGCTCTCTACATCGCCGACGGCCACCACCGTAGCGCTGCCGCTGCTCTCGTTGGTGCAGAAAAGGCTAAGAACAATCCGAACCATAAGGGTGACGAGGAGTACAACTACTTTATGGCTGTTTGTTTCCAGGCATCGCAGCTCACCGTGCTCGACTATAACCGCGTTGTAAAGGACCTCAATGGTCTTACATCAGAGCAGTTCCTTGACGCTTTGCGCGAGAACTTCAAGGTTGAGGACAAGGGCGAGGCTATCTACAAGCCGCAGCGTCTGCACGAGTTCTCACTCTATCTCGACGGACATTGGTATTCGCTCACAGCAAAGCAGGGCACATACGACGACCACGACCCTATCGGTGTTCTCGACGTAGACATCTCGAGCCGTCTTATCCTCGACAAGGTGCTCGGTATCACCGATTTACGTTCAGACAAGCGCATCGACTTCGTAGGAGGCCTTCGCGGTCTCGAAGAGCTGAAGCGTCGCGTAGACAGTGGCGAGATGCGCATGGCGCTCGCCCTCTATCCGGTTTCAATGAAGCAGATAATCGACATCGCCGATAGCGGAAAGATCATGCCGCCAAAGGCAACATGGTTTGAGCCTAAGCTCCGCTCAGGACTCATCATCCACAAGCTGTCGTAACATAGTAGTAGATAAGTGAATAAGCAACGAGTAGACAAGGTGGTTTGCATAAACATTTGTTATGCATCTCGCCTTGTCTACTTGTCAATTTAACATCAATGGAGCAAAAAGACGAATTTCTTACAATCACAGACACACCCGCAGAAGGCTTTTACAGCGAGAAACGCAGTAAGTTTCTCGCTTTTGCCTTTCATGTCACTTCCGAGGAGGAAGTGAAGCAATACGTAGCAGAGTTTCGCAAGAAGTATTATGACGCGCGCCATGTGTGCTGGGCATACATGCTCGGTGCTGACCGCACTGATTTCCGTGCCAACGACGACGGCGAGCCGAGCAGCACAGCCGGCAAGCCCATTCTCGGTCAGATCAACAAGAACGAGTTGACCGACATTCTTATCATTGTTGTGCGCTATTACGGAGGTGTCAATCTTGGCACAAGCGGACTTATTGTTGCCTATCGTACCGCAGCGGCTGAGGCAATAGCCAACGCAGAGATTGTAAGTCAGTTCGTAGAGGAGGAGGTTGTTTTCGATTTTCCTTACATTATGATGAACGACGTAATGAAAATCATCAAGGACATGTCGCCGCGCATTATCAGACAGACCTACGACAACACCTGCGAGATGAAACTCTCAATTCGTAAGTCGGAGGCTCCAATGCTTAAAGCCAAGTTCGACAAGCTGGCGTTTAAAGAAGATTAGTTGAAAGCATCCCCATATCTTTCAGAATCACCGTAATCATCACATTATTGCGAAAAAATCTACCATATCTTCCTTACAAGGTAGGTGGTCGCTACACAATGACATCACATTATTGCGAAAAAATCTACCATATCTTCCATTCGGCGCATAATGTGCTGTATTTCAGCGAAGTAATGGCTGGAAGATGTCTGAAAAATAGGGGTTATCTTCCATCCTATCTTCCAGTCTATCTTCCAGTTTGTCTTCTAACTCATCTGCTGTCCGTTTCTCGACATTGTTGTCGTAGTGTGGCAATATTGTTGTAGTGTGGCAATATTGTTGTAGCGTGGCAATATTGTTGTAGCGTGGCAATATTGTTTGCGTAGCGTGGCAATATTGTTGTTGTAGCGTGGCAATATTGTTGTTGTAGCGTGGCAACATTCAGGGGTGCATTCTATGTTTAATTATAGTATTGACAACGCTCGTTTCAAATGTCGTTTTCGTTAAACGACTCTTTCAAACCATTAGGTGTAAAAACGGTACATACAATTTATTTCGTTTTCTTCAATCCCTTGTACGCAAGGAATGCGACGACGAGGGCGGCGAGAGCGAGCAGAACGTAGCCGATTTCGTGGCTGTACTGCAGAGCCTGCTCGTAAACATCCTTTGTGGTCTTCAGGTTGGTGTACTTGTAGATGCCCCAACCGATCATGGCGAGCACCGTGTTCCATACGCCTGCACCGAGAGTGGTGTAGAGGAGGAACTTGCCGACGTGCATACCAGAGAGACCCGCGGGGATGCTGATAAGCTGGCGTACAGCCGGCACGAGGCGTCCGAAGAATGTTGAGGTGGCACCATGTTCGCGGAAAAACGCTTCGGCTTTCTCTACAGCTGCACGGTCGATGAGGCACATGTGACCGATACGGCTGTCTGCAAACTTGTAGATGATAGGTCTGCCGAGCCACTTGGCAAGGTAATAGTTGATGAGCGCACCGAGATCGGCACCGATTGTGGCGAACACCACGACGAGCACAAAGCTCATGCCGCTGTCAGGGTCCATGGCCTTCCATGCTGCTGGCGGAACAACCACCTCGGATGGAAAGGGAATGAACGAACTCTCGATAGCCATAAACAGGGTGACAACCCAATAGTTGAGGTTGTCGAGGATCCAAAGGAAAAGCTCTGCTGTATTCATTTCTTTTTACTTTTTACTCTTTTATTTTTAAAGATATGCTTTTTGTGGGTGCGTGGGTATGGGCAGGATGCCCATATTCTTCTACTGGGTGCGTGGGTATGGCAGGGATGCCATACCCTCCTACTCTTTTACTTTTTCATAGTCGAAGTAATCTTTCGGGTCCATGCCCGTGGGGAAGTATTCGCCGAGCACCTTGCGCGCTTCCGACGGGTTCTGCTGACAGGCTATGTTGAGATACTTCAAGTATTCGTCACGCTTCTGCAGCTGTCGGCAGCACGAAGCCAGATAAGCCGCACCCTCGTCGCCTGGATTGTGGTGCGCTTCGTGGTATGTCTTGAACATACGGTAGGCAATGGTAGGGTAGCCACAGTCGTACACCGAGATGGCTATGCGGAAGAATATCTCGTGAGAGAAGTGAGTGGCTTGCAAGGCTTCAACGAAACTCTTTATTGCTTCTTTCACTCTACCATGCTCTAAGAGGATATGACCACGTATTACGTTTATCTCGCTATGGTTGCAATCGGGGTCGTTGTCGGTCTCGGCAAGACATTCGAGTGCCTGTTCTATATGTCCGAGTTGTGAGAGAGTGAATGCACGACATTGGTTCACTTCCGATGTGCTAATATTGTATTTCTTGAAACATTCCAACGCCTTGTTGTACTGCGGCATAGCCTCCTCCGGTCTGCCCATGTTGAGCAGGCAGTTGCCTACGAACATATATGCAGCACCCTCCTCCGGACAGAGTTTGAGGAAACGCTGGTAGTAGTCCATTGCCTCGGTGAAGTTGCCAAGCGAGAACAGACCGTTAGCCTTGTTGAGCAGTGCCTCCTCGTCCTCGGGGTCGATAGCTATGGAGTATTCGCTCGACGTTATCGAGTCGTTGATGCGGTTGCTCATGAGCTGCGTTACGGCGAGTGAGTTCCAGTACTTGCCCGAGTAAGGGTCTTCGTCGAGCAGCTGTTCGAATATTTGTTCGCTCTGCTCGTAGTCGCCCTTGGCGAAGGCAATGCGTGCTTTCACCTCACGATAGTCGAGCAGGTCATCCTCGTCGCTCATGGCAAGCCACTTGGCTGCTATGTCGGGTTGGTTATAATCGATAAAAATAGTAGCTATGTCGAGTACATAGTCGGGCACGTCGTCCTCGTCAATCTGGTGCATCGCATTGTTAAGGAAGTTATCAGCTTCCTCAACATTGCCACGCGTAATCATAATCTCGGCTTGCAGATAAAGACAGTCGAGGTCGAGCTGGTCGGAAATCATGTCAGCGTAGTGTTGCGCTGTGTCGATGTCTTTATTGTCGATAAGAGCTATGCGTCCCTTGAACACCAATGGCATAGCTGCTCCTGGGTGTAGTTGGATGGCATAGTCAAGAACGTCAACAGCTTCCTTTCTCTTGCCACTGTCATAGTAATATTCTGCAATGTCCGACAGCTCGTCGCTGCCGAAGTACTCTGGATGGTCTTCTTGCAGCGACGATTCGTATCGGTGTAGTGTCTCTTGAAATTCGGGACTGTTGAAATAATTCTCTTTTTTCTCCATCAAAGTTTTACTTGTTTTGCTTTGCCCAAGCGTCCTTCAGACCCACAGTCTTGTTGAACACGGGGTGCTCGGCTGTAGAGTCGAGGTCTGCCATGAAGTAGCCGATGCGCTGGAACTGCAGATACTGTCCCGGCTTGCAGTCGGCAGCGTAGTTCTCAACGTAGCAGTTCTCGATAGTTTTGAGGCTCTCCGGGTTGAGCAGTTCGCGGAAGTCGCGCTCGTCAGCCGACGGGTTCTCAACGCAGAACAGACGGTCGTAAACGCGCACCTGAGCCTTGTGGCAGTGGTCGGCAGATACCCAGTGGAGTGTGCCCTTCACCTTGCGGTTGGCGCCCTCAAGTCCGCTCTTGCTGAGCGGGTCGTACTCGGCCTGAATCTCCACGATGTTGCCCTCGGCATCCTTTGTGCAGCCAGTGCACTTCACGATGTAGGCGTTCTTCAGACGTACCTCCTTGCCCGGAGTCATGCGGAAGAATTTTTTCGGAGCATCCTCCATAAAGTCGTCGCGCTCGATCCAAAGATTGCGCGAGAAGGTGATGGTGTGTGTGCCGTCAGCCTCGTTCTCAGGGTTGTTAATAGCCTCCATCTCCTCAGTCTGACCCTCAGGATAGTTGGTGATGACGAGTTTAACCGGGTTGAGCACAGCAGACACGCGCAGCGCACGCTTGTTCAAATCCTCGCGAACGGCAGCCTCGAGCAGCGCCATGTCGTTGAGAGCGTCGAACTTGGTGTAGCCGATTGAGTCGATGAACTTGCGTACTGACTCGGGCGAGTAGCCACGGCGGCGCATACCCGAGAGTGTCGGCATACGTGGGTCGTCCCAACCCGACACGAACTTCTCCTCAACAAGAGCCAGGAGCTTGCGCTTCGACATCATTGTGTATGTAAGGTTCAGACGGTTGAACTCGATCTGACGCGGGCGGAAGTCGTGCAGATTCTCTGTCTCGCCACGCATCTCCTTCAGATAGTCGATGAACTTGTCGTAGAGTGGGCGGTGAGGTACGAACTCGAGTGTACAGATAGAGTGGGTTACACCCTCGAAGAAGTCGCTCTGTCCGTGAGCGAAGTCGTACATCGGATAAGCGTGCCACTTCGTGCCTGTGCGGTGGTGTGGGGTGTGGATGATGCGATAGATGATAGGGTCGCGGAAGTGCATATTCGGGTTAGCCATGTCGAGCTTTGCACGGAGCACCATGCTGCCTTCCACAGCCTCTGGAGTGTTCATCTCGTTGAACAACTTGAGGCTCTCCTCAACGGGGCGGTCGCGGTAAGGCGAAGCAACGCCCGGAGTGGTAGGTGTGCCCTTCTGCTCGGCAATCTGCTCAGCAGTCTGCTCGTCGATGTAAGCGTGTCCGTTCTGGATCATCCACACAGCGAAGTCCCAAAGCTTCTCGAAATAGTCGGAAGCATAGTATATGTTACCCCATTTGAAACCGAGCCAAGAGATGTCGTTGAGAATGTTCTCAACGTACTCGTTGTTCTCCTTTGTAGGATTGGTGTCGTCGAAGCGCAGGTTGCACACTCCATTGTACTTTTCAGCCACGCCGAAGTCCATGCAGATAGCCTTAGCGTGTCCGATGTGCAGATAACCATTAGGCTCTGGCGGGAAACGCGTTTGTATGCGTCCGGCGTTCTTGCCCTCAGCGAGGTCCTGCTCAACGAGCTGCTCTACGAAACTCAAATTCTTCTCTTCTACTGTCTTTTCTTCTGTAATTGCCATATATTTAGACTTTTTCTGTTTCTTTCTTTCGTTACATTATGATATAGTATCGTGCAAAGTTACGATTTTTCAGTGATGTGCGCAATTTTATACTATCAATAATTTTTTTATTTCATTCGATTTTGTTACTTTTGCGTTCAGATTAATAATAATCGAAAGTCAAAATAAATTAACTTAAACAAATATCAGAGTTATGAAACCAACACTTTTCCTCCTCGCTGCAGGTATGGGAAGCCGTTACGGCGGACTGAAGCAGCTCGACGAGCTCGGTCCTCACGGTGAGACAATCATGGATTACAGTATCTACGACGCAATCAATGCTGGCTTTGGCAAGCTTGTGTTCGTTATCCGTAAGGATTTTGAGGACGACTTCCGTCGCATTGTTCTTTCTAAATATGAAGGCCACATCCCTTGCGAACTCGTGTTCCAAAGTCTCGACGCACTGCCCGAGGGCTTTACATGTCCTGAGGGTCGCACAAAACCTTGGGGTACTAACCATGCGCTGATGATGGGTGCAAGCGTTATCAATGAGCCGTTCGCTGTGCTCAACTGCGACGACTTCTACGATCGCGATGCATTCCGTGTAATGGGCAAGTGGCTCAGCGAGTTGCCAGAGGGTTCTACTGGTAAGTATGCTATGGTCGGTTTCCGCGTAGGTAACACTCTTTCTGAGAGTGGCACTGTAAGCCGTGGCGTATGCGAGAACGATGAACACCACCATCTTACATCTGTTGTAGAGCGCACCAAGATTCAGCGCTTCGACGGCGTTGTGAAGTATCTCGACGACGACAACGAGACATGGGTAGAGATACCTGATACAACACCGGTATCTATGAACTTCTGGGGCTTTACACCAGATTACTTCAAGCACAGTGAGGAGTACTTCAAGGCGTTCCTCTCTGACCCGAAGAACATGGAGAACCTCAAGAGCGAGTTCTTCATCCCATTGATGGTGGACAAGCTCATACACGACGGCACCGCTACTTGCGAGGTGCTCGACACGACATCTAAGTGGTTTGGCGTGACCTATCCGGAGGATCGTCCGGACGTAGTGGCTAAGTTCCAGAAACTTGCCGACGAGGGTGTTTATCCTGCAAAGATGTTCTAAACTACATCGCAATATTTATTATCATTATAGCGAGGAGTTGCGCAGAAACCATTCGTTTCGGCGTAGCTCCTCGTTCTTTATTGCTATTTACTCTGTGTTTTTGTTTGCGTTCTCATTAAAAAGTAGTAATTTTGCAGCCGTAAATAAATGTAGCAGTATCGTTTACTATATACATTATATTATATAGAGTGCTTGATAAACCTCTTAAAAAACAAGATTATGCAGAAAAACAAGAAAACCGTGAGTGTGCTGTTTTTGCTTTTCAGTACGCTTTTCTGCGTTTGTCTTATTACGGCAAACGTGCTTGAGACAAAGCAAATTGCGTTAGGTCCGATTAGTGTAACAGGCGGATTAATCGTCTTCCCCGTTTCGTACATCATCAACGACTGCGTTTGTGAGGTATGGGGCTATGGAAAAACCCGATTGCTGATATGGTTGGGTTTCGCTATGAATTTCCTATTTGTCCTCTTCGGAGCATTGTGTGACATACTGCCCGCTGCGCCTTATTGGCATAACGAAGAAGGCTTTCATGCGGTATTCGGTCTTGCGCCACGTATCGCATTCGCATCATTCTTGGCGTTCATCGTTGGTTCGTTCGTCAATGCTTACGTGATGAGTCGCATGAAACTCTCGTCGGGCGGCAAGAACTTCTCGGCTCGCGCCATACTCAGTACGGTGTACGGCGAGGCAGCCGATTCGATTATCTTCTTCCCGCTTGCGCTCGGAGGAGTTATCCCGATGAAGGAACTGCCCGTGCTTATGATTTCGCAGGTAGTGCTTAAGACACTCTATGAGATAATCGTTCTGCCTCTTACCATACGCGTGGTGCGCTGGACAAAGAAGTTCGAGGGCGAGGACAACTTCGATACCGGAATGAATTATAGCATCTGGCGAATATTCAATATTTAAGACAACGTTCAGAGGTTAATGTGCTTTAAAATATAGTATATATAAAATGTAGTATATATAATAAGTATATAAATGGCAACAAATTCAGATAATCGCCGCGACGAAGGCTTGCAGGCACTCGGAGCGAAGACAAAGTATCGTGACGACTATGCACCGGAAGTGCTTGAGACGTTTGTCAACAAGCATCAGGGCAACGACTACTGGGTGCGTTTCAACTGTCCGGAGTTCACATCGCTGTGTCCGATTACCGGTCAGCCCGACTTTGCGGAGATATGCATATCGTATGTGCCGGACGTAAAGATGGTGGAGAGCAAGAGCTTGAAGCTCTATCTGTTCAGCTTCCGTAATCATGGCGACTTCCACGAGGACTGCGTGAACATCATTATGAAAGACCTCGTGAAGCTTATGGATCCTAAGTATATCGAGGTGACAGGTCTCTTCACACCGCGTGGAGGCATTTCTATATGGCCTTATGCCAACTACGGCAAGCCAGGAACAAAGTATGAAAAGCTCGCAGAACGTCGTTTTGAGGAGCACGATTTGCGTGGATAATAACATCGTTAGGTGCAGTTGTGGGCAACTGCACCTTTTCTCGTATATAATAACTACCTAAAAATTAATGTAATAAGTATGAAGAAAATCTTTTGTACAGTGATCTTTGCACTCGCTATGTCTGCCAGCGTTTCTGCCGAAAATGCTGCTAACAGCGTAGCCGGAACCGCAACCGACAAGGCTGCTGCGAACAAGTATGTGCCAACAGAAGGCAACCTCGCAGCACGCTCTCATTTCCAAGACTCTAAGTTCGGCATCTTCCTCCATTGGGGACTTTACAGTATGCTCGCCACCGGCGAGTGGACAATGACAAACAACAATCTTAACTACAAGGAGTACGCCAAGCTTGCAGGTGGTTTCTATCCCTCAAAGTTCAGTGCACGCGAGTGGGTGTCGGCAATCAAGGCTTCCGGTGCAAAGTATATCTGCTTCACAACACGCCACCACGAGGGCTTCTCAATGTTCCATACGAAATATTCAGACTATAACATCGTTGACGCTTCGCCGTTCAAGCGCGACGTCGTGAAGGAACTTGCCGACGAGTGTCATCGTCAGGGCATCGGTCTGCACTTCTACTACTCGCACATCGACTGGGGACGCGAGGACGCACCGCTCGGACGCACCGGTCTTGGCACTGGTCGTCCGAAAGAGGCGCAGAACTGGGACAGCTACTATCAGTTCATGAACAATCAGCTCACAGAGTTGCTCACCAACTATGGCGAGGTGAACGCTATCTGGTTCGACGGCTGGTGGGATCAGGATATCAATCCGTCGTTCGACTGGCGCTTGCCCGAGCAGTATGCGCTCATACATAAGTTGCAGCCCTCTTGCCTTATCGGCAATAACCACCACTCTCAGCCGTTCGACGGCGAGGACTTCCAGATGTTCGAACGCGACCTTCCTGGCGAGAATACTGCCGGTCTGTCGGGTCAAGCAATCAGTAAACTTCCGCTTGAGACCTGCGAGACCATGAACGGCATGTGGGGCTACAAGATTACTGACCAGAACTATAAATCTACCAAGACTCTCATTCATTATCTCGTGAACGCTGCCGGACGCAACGCCAATCTGCTTATGAACATCGGTCCGCAGCCCGACGGCTGTCTGCCTGAGGTTGCTGTGCAGCGCCTGAAAGAAATGGGCGAGTGGATGAAGGTTTATGGCGAGACAATCTACGGCACACGTGGCGGACTCGTTGCTCCGCACGATTGGGGTGTGACAACACAGAAGGACAACCGTCTCTTTGTGCATATCCTCAATCTGCAGGACCGCTCACTCTTCCTGCCTATCGGCTCGAAGAAGATTCGCAAGGCTGTCGACTTCGCCACACGCAAGGCTGTGAAGACACAGAAATGCGACGGTGGCGTGCTGATTTCTCTCGACGAAGTGCCCACAGATGTTGACAAAGTAATAGAAATTCAGCTCTAATATTTACTAAAAAAGCGTTGATATTACTGAGTAATTGAATTTTTTTCTCTAATTTTGCATATTTGAAGAGGTGTGCAGTGGCTTAAAGTCACGCTATCTCTTCAAATTGCGTTATACGAACAATAAAAAAATCAACTAATAGAGATGAAAAAGAAAATCCAGTTCAGTCTCGTTTATCGAGATATGTGGCAGTCTTCTGGCAAGTTCCAGCCACGCAAAGACCAGTTGGAGCGCATTGCTCCCGTGATTATCGATATGGGTTGCTTTGCCCGTGTTGAGACAAACGGCGGAGCTTTCGAGCAGGTGAACCTTCTCGCAGGCGAGAATCCAAACGATGCAGTACGCGCTTTCTGCAAGCCTTTCAATGAGGTAGGTATCAAGACCCACATGCTCGACCGTGGTCTTAACGCTCTGCGTATGTACCCCGTGCCTGACGACGTTCGCGCCCTCATGTACAAGGTGAAGGCAAAGCAGGGTACAAACATCACACGTATCTTCGACGGTCTGAACGACGTTCGCAATATCATTCCGAGCATCAAGTGGGCAAAGGAAGGCGGCATGACTCCGCAGTGCGCTCTCTGCATCACCAACTCTCCGGTTCACACTCTGGAGTACTATATGAACATTGCCGACCAGCTTATCGCTGCCGGCGCAGAGGAAATCTGCTTGAAGGATATGGCTGGTATCGGTCAGCCTGCATTCCTCGGCAAACTCACAAAGATGATCAAGGACAAGTATCCTGAAATCATCATCCAGTATCACGGTCACTCAGGTCCTGGTCTCTCAATGGCTTCAATCCTTGAGGTTTGCCAGAACGGTGCCGACATCATCGATACAGCTATCGAGCCGTTGTCATGGGGTAAGGTGCATCCGGACGTTATCTCTGTTATCAGCATGTTGAAGAACGAAGGCTTCGACGTTCCCGAAATCAACATGAGCGCATACATGAAGGCTCGCGCCATGACCCAGGAGTTCATCGACGAGTGGCTCGGCTACTTCATCAACCCTGGCAACAAGATCATGTCTTCGCTCCTCCTCGGTTGCGGTCTGCCTGGCGGTATGATGGGTTCAATGATGGCTGACCTCGGCGGTATGCGTACCACTATTAATAATGTGCGCAAGAAGAACGGCCTTGACGAACTCTCCATGGACGACCTCCTCATCAAGCTCTTCGACGAGGTGGAATACGTATGGCCACGCGTAGGCTATCCTCCATTGGTAACACCGTTCTCACAGTACGTGAAGAATATCGCCCTTATGAACCTCCTCACTCTCGAGCAGGGCAAGGGACGCTTCGTAATGATGGACGACTCTATGTGGGGTATGATTCTCGGCAAGTCGGGTAAGATTCCTGGAACTATCGATCCGGAGCTTGTTGAACTTGCAAAGAAGCAGGGCCGTGAGTTCACAGACGTTGACGCTCACACACTTCTCACCGACGCTCTCGATGACTTCCGCAAGGAGATGGCAGAAAACGGATGGGAGTGCGGTCAGGACGACGAAGAGCTTTTCGAGCTCGCCATGCACCCTGAGCAGTATCGCAACTACAAGAGCGGTCAGGCTAAGAAGAACTTCCTCGCCGACCTTCAGAAGCTCAAGGATGCCAAACTCGGTGCTAACCTCTCTCCCGAGCAACTCAGTGCTTACAAGCACGCTAAGGCAGACGCTGTTGTTGCTCCGGTTAAGGGTGACATCTTCTGGGAGTTCTCAGGCGAGGGCGAGTGCGCACCTACTGTAGAGCCGTTCATCGGCAAGGAGTACAAGGAGGGCGACGTGCTCTGCTACATCCAGGCTCCTTGGGGCGAGTTTGTAGAGGTGCCGGCTGCTCTTGGCGGCAAGCTCGTTGAGATCAACGCAAAGCGTGGCTCAAAGGTACAGAAGGGCGACGTGATTGCATACATCGAGCGCGAGCACGAGTAAAAATATATGTATAAGCAAATAATCGACAAATACTACGTAGGATGTGATGCGTTGCGTCATATCCTACTCACTCATAGCCAATCTGTAGCGCAACGTGCGCTGCAGATTGCTTCGTTACATCCCGAACTACATATCGACTGCGACTTTGTAGAGCAGGCTGCGATGCTTCACGACATTGGAATCATTTGTGTAGATGCTCCCGGCATTGAGTGTCATGGCACGGAGCCGTACATACGTCATGGTGTCTGTGGTGCTGAAATGCTGCGCAGCGAGGGATTGCCCGAGCGTTACGCCCGTGTCTGCGAGCGTCATACCGGCGCCGGACTGACCCTCGACGACATCGTTTCGCAAGATCTGCCATTGCCACATCACGACTTGCAGCCCGAAACGATAGAGGAGAAGCTTATCTGCTATGCCGATAAGTTCTACTCGAAGACACATCTCGACCGCGAGAAGACCATTGAACAGGCAGAACGTTCGCTCGCCAAGTTCGGTGGCGACACATTGGCACGGTTCCGCAAGATGAAGGAACTCTTTGAGCCAGAGAAGTAAACAACAAGAACCAACATTATTCAAATTGAGAACAAAGACAGCTATAGCCCTATTGCTTTGCGCCATCATGTTTGTGATGGCAAGTGCTGACGCACCCTCTAAGCAACGCAAGAAGAGAGAGAAAGTTCTTCGCGACTCAATAGAGATAAGTGATATTGCGGATACCATTTTGCGCGATTCGTTGTTGTCGGCTAACGACACTATGCTTACTCTTACTGTTGACACAACGCTCGCATTGGGCGTTGACACAACCAAGATGGACTCTCTGCAACTCGCTATCTACCACCACAATAAGGCTATCGACGACTCCATACGCCTCGACTCAATCAACCGCCAACGTGCGGGAGGCATCAATTCTCCAGTAAACTATTCGGCAAACGACTCTCTCGTGTACGACGCCGTCACGAAGACAGCACGTCTCTATGGCAGCTCCACCGTGAAATACGAGAATATGGACCTCGCTGCCGAGCGCATACACATGAGCATCGACTCATCCTTAGTACACGCTACCGGAGCCAAGGACAAGGCTGACACCACCGGCATGACACTCTTCGGCACACCCGTGTTCTCTATGGGCTCTGACAAGTACGAGAGCGACACCATGGCGTTCAACTTCAAGACAAAGAAGGGTCTTATCAGCAACGTGTACACACAGCAGGAGGACGGTTTTTTGCGCAGCGAGATATCAAAGCGTAGTCCGAACGGCGACATCTTCCTTCAGCATGGTCGCTATACCACTTGCGATGCCGAGCACCCCGACTTCTATATAGCTCTTTCGCGTGCAAAGGTGCGCCCGGGTAAGGAGGTCGTGTTCGGACCGGCTTATCTCGTGGTTGCCGATGTGCCTCTGCCGTTTGCCATTCCTTACGGCTTCTTCCCGTTCACCAAGAGCTATTCGAGTGGCTTCATCATGCCTACATACGGCGACGAGAGCAACCGCGGCTTCTATCTGCGCGATGGTGGCTACTACTTTGCCATCAGCGACAAAATGGACCTCAAACTCCTCGGCGAAATATACACAAAAGGCTCATGGGGACTGTCGGCTGCCATGAACTACACCAAGCGCTATCGCTTCAGCGGCAGCTTCTATGCAAGTTTCCAGAACACACAGACCGGTGACAAGGGTATGCCCGACTTCACACGTCAGAAGAGTTTCAAGATACAGTGGAACCACCGCCAGGATCAGAAGGCGAACCCTTACAGCTCGCTCTCAGCCAGCGTCAACTTCGCTACGTCGAGCTACGAGCGCAACAACCTCAGCTCTTTGTACAATCCGCAGACTCTCACGCAGTCGACACGTACGTCGTCTGTGTCGTGGAGCACTACGTTCTCGAGTATCGGTTTGTCGCTCAGCTCCACAGCCAACCTCTCGCAGAACATGCGCGACTCGTCGATAGCGATGACATTGCCCGATCTTAACATCTCGCTCTCGCGCTTCTACCCCTTCAAGCGTAAGCACGCTGCGGGCGACGAGCGCTGGTACGAGAAAATCTCGATGTCGTACACGGGTCACATCTCCAACAGCATCAACACCAAGGAGGACAAGCTGCTGCACTCCAGCCTGATAAAGGACTGGCGCAACGGCTGGAACCACTCGATACCTATCAGTGGCAACTTCACGCTGTTCAACTATATCAACATTTCGCCGTCGTTCAACTTCCAGGACCGCATGTACACGCACAAGGTGATGCGCTCGTGGGATGCTGCTGCGCAGCGCGAGGTGTGCGACACTATATACGGCTTCAACAACGTGTATAACTATAGTATGTCTATCGGTGCGTCGACGAAGCTTTACGGTTTTTATATGCCGAGCCGTAAGATATTCGGCGATAAGATTCAGGCTATTCGCCACGTGCTGACTCCGTCTGTGAGCTTCAGTTATGCGCCCGATTTCAGTGCGTCGCGCTATGGCTATTACAAAACTTATCAGCGTACCAATGCTGACGGATCGGTCGATCTCGTAGAGTATTCGCCCTATAAGGATCAGCTCTTCGGGGTGCCGGGCAAGGGCAAGACGGGCAACATCGCGTTCGACCTCTCAAACAACGTGGAGATGAAGGTGAAGAGCAGCAAAGACTCCACAGGCTTCAAGAAGCTTAGTATTATCGACGAACTCGGTCTGTCGATGAGCTACAATATGGCTGCCAAAGAAAAACCGCTTTCCGACCTCACCATGCGCATCCGCCTCAAGTGGTGGAAAAACTACACGTTCAACATGACCGCCGTCTTTGCGTCGTATGCTTACGAGCTTGACAAGAATGGCCGTCCTTATGTGGGCAACCACACACTTTGGGGTATGGGCAAGTTCGGACGCTTCCAGGGTACATCGCAGAACTTCTCGTTCACGCTCACGCCCGACAAACTTAAGAAATGGTTCGGCGGTGGCGACGACAAGGAGCGCAAGAAGAAGGCTGGTAAGGACGAGGAGGACGGTATTGACACCGACGTGGAGTCGAACGTAGACGACACGATGGTGAACGCCCAGCGCAGCACGCGCAAAAAGAGTGGGGGTGGCAAGGCTGAAACGGATGCTGACGGTTACATGCGCTTCAACATGCCCTGGTCGCTCACTTTCGGCTACGGCATCACGATGCGCGAGAACACCGGCGGCAAGTTCAACACGAAGACGATGCGCTATCCGTACAAGTTCTCGCAGAACCTCAACGTTAGTGGTAACTTGCGGCTTAGTGACGGTTGGAACATCTCGTTCTCGAGCGGTTACGACTTCGACCAGAACAAGCTCTCAATGACTACGGCTTCGCTGCAGCGCGACCTCCACTGCTTCAACATGGCGTGCTCCGTGGTGCTTGCTCCGTACACCAGCTACAACTTCTCGTTCCGTTGCAACGCTGCTACGCTCACCGATGCGCTGAAGTACGACAAGCGTTCGGGGTACAGCAATGCCGTGCAGTGGTACTAAAAGTGTGGTGAGATGTTCTTGCTCTGGCAAGCGGCAAAGCCGAGCGGAATGAAGAATAAAAAAGCCTATGGATTCATTATTTCTACTTCAGTTTGCATGTTTCATATTCATGCTTATCAACGGGCTGTTTGTGGGGCTCTCTCATCTTCATGTAAGATGGGAGAACAAGCGGTATGAGCGTTCACGGTGGATGATCGTTGTCGCCATGATAGGACTGGCGATACAATATGCGGTGCAGATGGTTTTCGGATTCCGTGCTGCTGACGACAGTCTTGGGGCGGTCATCAACATTCTCGTCTATACGCCCTGCTTCTCGCTTATCTCTTTAGGTATCTACAACATAGAGACCACACGTTCCAACCTCAGAAAGATGATACTGATGTGTAGTGGCATTTATGCTGCCATCATTGTGGCCTTTTGTGTGGGTATCAGTTTCCATCATAGTCTGTATATCAGAGAGGGGCTTTATGTGATGCTTGCGTTGTTTTGCCTAAGTGTTTTATATTGCATATACATGATTATTCAGGAGATGATCAGGCGTAAGAATATGTTGGAGACAATGGCGGCAACAGACTTATTGCCTTACGTAAGATATTCGCGTGCAAGTGTCATCATTCTATGGCTCGCTGTTCTCGCCATGCCAGTTGCCATCTTTTCTACTACCTTATTATATATAGTAGGCCCTGCCGTATTGCTTGCCTTGTTGTTCTTCAATCTTACGTTTATCGCTCTTGGCAACAGTTATATTCCAACAGAAGAGCTATTGGATAAAGAAGAGAATATTCAGCTGTCTGGGGGGGGTGAAAGTAGAAAAACCTTTACAGCAATTGTCTGAGGAGCGCAGAAACTTTATCCAAAGCTGTCTTGACCAATGGTGTATGGATTTGGGCTATAAGGACAGCAACGTAAATATTTTGACGCTTTCTCGTACACTTTGTATATCAAAGAACGAATTGAGCCTGTTTTTCGATCAATGCCTGCATTCTAACTTCCGAATATGGCTCAGCGAGATACGTCTCAACGCTGCAAAAAAGATGATGTTGGAATATCCGGATTATAGCAACGACATCATTTCAGCCGAATGTGGATTCTCTTGTCGCACTCATCTTTACCGAATCTTCAAGACAAAAGAAGGCTGTTCTCCTACAGAGTGGAGAGACTTCCACTCTACAGATGCAGCACAAAATGACTCAAATTGGGCATAACCATTTTTTCGTAAAATACCAAAGAAAAAGCAAAACTCTTATCGAAAAACAGCCAAAAAGGTGTCGCATTCCTACGAATGCGACACCTTTTTGGTATGAATGCGACACATGAACAGGGGAAAACTGCACCTTCTTTCGTGGAAATACACGATATTTGCAACATGAAAGAAGTAATAGAAACTATGCCAAGGATTGAATTAGCCCTGATCATCATCGGGGTATTTGTACTCATATTATGTATTATCTTCGGATATGCCATGATACATGAGTACAGAATGTATCTTGAGAATCATTGGAAGGCTCGCTATAGCTTTCGTGACTTCATCAAGAGATAACGCTTTTATATCTTTTTGCTGTTGGCATCCATATTGATCTGTCTGACAAACCTCTTGTATTTCCTGGAATGAAAAAAATAAACGAAATAATATGGTAAATCATTTAACAACAAAAAATCGGTTGCTGGTCGCAATGCTTGCATTTATTCTCCCATTTTCTTTTGCGAAAGCAGAAGCAAAAGAAGATGGAAAGACTATTTCGCAAGGCTGGTACGTCGGTATTGAGGGTGGAATGCCTTTCGGTTTCTCAACCTTCTCAAGTTTCGGACACGACAAGACTCACCTCGGTTGGGCTGCTGGCTTATATGGTGGCTATAGTTTCAACTCCATATTCTCGGCAGAGTTGTCTGCCAAGTATGGAGAGGTAAATATGTCTGCACAAGACTGTTGCGTAGAACGTAACTATTGGTTGGGTAGCGACGGTGTGCGTTACAATGCTGGTGTCTTGGGCATGGACAGTTGGGAATATGCCAATCTGAAAAGCCATGTCAGGATGGGCTGGTATGGAGCAAGAGTGAACGTTAATCTCCTTGGACTGTTCCATAAGACAGCTGACAGCCGATGGGATTTGGCTGTTTCACCTCATATATATGCAGTAACTACCAAAGCCGACATTCAGACTATAGCCGGTGATGCCAAGGTAATGAAGGGTTCTGCAAACTGGCATTTGGGTTATGGTGCAGACTTGCAGGTTGGTTATCAACTGACTTCATGCCTGAAATTGGGCATCTATTCCGGTTTGACTCGTCTTACTGGCGAACGTATGGACGCAATGCCGGAGCATCTGCATAAGAACAACTTCATATGGGAGAGTGGCATAAGGTTGGGGATAAACTTCGCAAAGGCTAAAAAGAAGAACGTGGCTGTGGAAACAACGCCGATAAAAGAATTGGAAGTGCCGACAACAGAATTGGAAGTGCCGACAACAGAATTGGAAGTGCCGACAACAGAACCGGAAGCGCAGCAGCAGGTGATCTCTCCTAAGCAGAGCACCCTCCAGCAGGAGATAGCAGAAAAGGCTGAGACAAGAGTGGGAGAGCAAGAGGTGGTTGAACAGCCGAAGGCTACATTCCCTGTCGTTTACTTCGCTTTCAACAGTATCGGCATCAAGCAGGGCGAGCTGTCGAAGCTGAATGGTATCCTACATACATTGAAGGAGAATCCGCAGATGAAGGTGACTGTAACAGGTTGGTGCGACACGAAAGGCAGCGTGGCTGTCAATAAACGTATATCTCGCCAGCGTGCAGAAACCGTAAAGACTTGGCTTGTGAAGAATGGCATAGAGGCTAATCGCATTACTGCAATAGGAAATGGTAGCGATGACACCCAAGATGCGGATAAGGCTCGCCGAGTAGAGACAACAGACAATCATCAGTAACCCATAAAACAAGATAGAAAATGAAAGCAAAAAGAAGATTTAATATTTGGTTATGGGTGCTGTTATGCGTCCCATGCCTGTTGGCAAGTTGCGACCATGATGTTCATGATGGTGAGGATGAGGGTGGTTTGTCAGTATCGCTCACTTGGGCGGATGAAGCCGACCAAGGTACGGAAGTGAATGACGTGAAGCTCTGGATATTCAATGCCGATGACGGCTCCTTGGTAGAGGAAAAACATTATAGTAGTGCTAAGGAGGTGGCAAGCCAGCGCTTCGTTCTTCCTGAAGGGTCGTATCGCATCTTGGCTGCCACCAATCTCACAGAACCGTTTACTATCGGTGACCAGACCAGGGCTTTGACTAATTGGAACAATATCCAGATAGGCTTGACCAATCCTAAGGATGTGAAGCATAATGCTTATTTCGGAGTTGCCGACGTGAGGATAGACAACAAGGAAGGCAACTATGTGGTGCAGAATCCTATTAAGAGCGTGCTTTCGGAACTGACCATCATCATTGAGAATGTGCCGAAAGGCACTGAGATGAGTGGCAAGGCATTAGATGCAGCCTGGTGTCTGTTCCCTACACAGAAGAATAGTGATGGCGACTATGGGTTGCCGAGCATAAAGCCAACGGAAGTGGAAATGCCTACTATCTTGGCTACTGAGTCAACTTTGCAATCAGAAGTCATCCGGCTGATGCCGACCATACAGGGAAGCCCCGCCTCTCATGTTTATCTCCGCCTCTTGCTCCCTAACGGGACCTTGCAAGAGTATGACATCACCGCTCCTGCGATGAAGGTTGGAGGAAAGTATGAGTTGCGACTCAACTACAACCAAATGCAGCCAAAGATGAATCTGGAAGCTACCATCAACGGTTGGACGAACCTCAACAATGAAGTAGAAATAAAATAATAATAACTTTTAAAATGTTTATAAGATGAAAAAGATGACTAAGTTTTTCGCCCTTGCACTCTTGGCTGGTGCAATGGTTTCATGCAGTACAGAAGACACCGCACCTTCTACCCAGAACGATAAGGTAGCCGTGCAGTTTACTGGTGGTATCAACGTAAACACCCGTGCTGCGGGTGTAGCCTGGGCTGATGGTGACAGGATCGGTATCTTCATGACAGAAGCAGGCAAGACACTCTCTGCGGATGTAATCAAAGAGGGTGTTGACAATGTTTGCTATCAGTCAAATGGAAGTATAGCCTTTTCACCTGTTTCTGGTGGTAAGACTGTTTTCTTCCCGATAGATGGAGATGTGGACTTCTATTCTTACTATCCACAGACCACTGTCAATGACTACAAGGTAGCACTTGATGTAACAGACCAAAGGAAACAAGAAGCTATCGACTTCATGTATGCCAAGACAGAAGGCTGCAACAAAGCTACGCCACAGGTTGACTTGAAGTTCTTCCATAAGTTAAGCAATCTTATTTTGGATGTTCAACCAGGTAACGGTCTCACGCAAGAAGACCTTAAGAAAATGACTGTGACAGTGAAAGGCCAGAATACCAAAGCCACTTTCAATCTTGTGGATGGAACTATCTCTGGTGAAGAAACTCCTGCGGACATCACGATGAAAACTACCGAAGCTGGCAAGCTGTATGAGGCAATCCTGCTCCCTACAGAAGAAGCAAGCCGAGTGATAGAGTTTGACCTCAAGAATGGTTACGACGCTCCTTTCGTATGGACAATGCCTGTAAAACTTGAGGGTGGAAAAAGATACCACTATACAGTAGTAAAATTGAGTCGTTCTGCCGTTGATATATCTGGAACCATTAAGCCTTGGACAGAGGCAGGAGACAATAATGAACATATAGCACAATAACAACTCTTAAATAACAAGAGATATGAAGAAATTTAGATTCTTATACATCGCTGCTGCAGCATTACTGTTTGCAGCTTGCGCTAACGAAGAAGACGGTATCGGCAACAATGGTCCTGTTGCTGCTACCGTACAGGCGGACATTGTTAAAAACGCCACACGCGCCACCACTGGCAACACCTGGTCTAATAACGATGCCATAGGTGTAAATGTCACATCAACTGGCTATACAATAGGAGACAATGTGAAATATACAACTACTGGTGACGGAAATTTCACATCTGACAATCCAATATATTTTGCAAGCGCAACTGAAGAAGTCCAATTCTGTGCCTATTATCCATATCAAGAAAATGTTGATGGTAACGGCATTGTAAATAATTGGAATATGGCAGAGGTAAAGGAAGGCGAATCATGCCCAGCAGATTTTCTCTTTGCAAGAGATGCAACCGCCACCAAGTCTTCCCCACAGGTGCAATTTACTGGAGACAACCAATTCAAGCATTGCATGAGTATGATACGGTTGACTTTCAGGGCTGGCAAAGGCATTAATGCAAATAATGCGAACCTTAAAAATAAATTAAAATTAAAGGGTATCTATAAGACAGGTTCTATTAATACACTAACTGGTGAAGTTACAGTCTCTGGAGATAGAGGAATTTATGAATCCGATGTGGATAATAAAAGTTTGAAAAACGATGTCACCTGTACCTGTGAGTTCATAGTATTCCCTCAGTCTTTGGACAACAACAAGATGGATATAGAATTTGAAGTAGCTGACAATGGCACAATCAATACTTACACTACTTCATTGCCTTCGTCAACAAACAATGAGTTTAAAGGCGGCTATCTGTACACATATACAATAAGTATCAACAACACAGGTGTTGTTATAGACAATGCTGGCATTACAGCATGGAAGACAAGTGAAGAAGGTCATTTGGACGCAGAACAGCAATAACAATGATAAAGAAGGTGCAGAAATAGGAAATACAGGGTTAGTGAGCTTGGCCGCTCACTAACTCACTAACAATAAAAAACTGAAGATTATGAAGACGATAAAACAAAGAATTTCCTATGCGGTAATGGGCCTTATGGCTATGGGCTTTACAGCATGTACGCAAAATGAAGATATGGCTCCAACGCTGAAAGGGCAGGAAATCAATGCCACTTTCTCTGTTGGAGGTATGCAGACTCGTGTCAATACATTGGGAGACGGTAAAAATTGGGAGGATAAAGATAAGCTGAAAGTAAGTATATTTACGGATTCTGATCCTGGTAGTACGACTGTTCTTTCTTTTAATGGCGAAACCTGGTCCCGCAGTGGTAGTTTCCGTTGGTTAAATGAATACGAACAACATACTATTTTGGCTGTATATCCATCTGACACGGATTTTGGGAAAAATAATCTACAGTATGATTTACAAACAGACCAAAGCAGCGAAGGTAATTTGAAAAACGCTGATCTCATAACTGGATATTGGTACGATGCTCCTCGGTTCGATTTAAACATTCCTATGAAGCATCGCATGTCGCTGGTTACAATAGTATATCATGTTGGAACTGCAGATTATCCTAATATGGATATTAGTGAACCACAAGTGTATTCTAAACACACCAGTGTTGATTTTAGTAGAGACGACCGAGGGCAATTTGTCATGAGTACACCTACTGCTAATCCTGCTTGGGTAAAAGCCTGTAAGCATGACGATGATAAGTTTTCTGCAATCGTTATCCCTGGTTCATACATTAAAGATGAAGTCTTCTTGAGATTCAAGATAGGCGACAATATTTTTAATGCTAAAATGAAGATGCCTACCGACTTTGAAGAGGGTAAACGCTACACTTACAAACTCGATGTAGGAAAAGATATAGTGAAACTGACCCGAATCAGCGTAGATGATATGACTGGTTGGACAAATGAAGAAGATCTCAAATAATTGGAGGAAAGAATATGAAAAAGATATTTCAATACATCATGCTGGCTGTCGTTACTATAGTAATGGCGTCATGCACAAGTGATATAGAAGAAACTACCGCAGCAACAGGCAAGAGCAACGTACAGTTGGTTGTTGGTGAATTTCCAGTATTCGGAGATTCACAGACTCGTGCTATTGGTACACCAGATGAAGGCAAGACTTCATGGGCAGAAGGAGATGAGTTGCTTCTGGAGATGACCAGTAAGACTTTAGGGACTAAGTATGCTGCTTTTAAATATAATGGCAGTAGCTGGGAATTGGCAAGTGGCGAACTGTCTTATAAAGAAGACGAAGTGCCAACCTTTCCTCATGTATATTATGCCCCTAATTACAAATGGGAAGCCGGCAAATTAGTTTTGAAAGAAGGTAAGGCTGCAGGAACGGATGAATACATCGAGGGAAAAGCCAATATCACCCCTAATGGTCAAGGTATAAATGTATCTTTTACCGATGCAACACGCAACTATTCACGCCTCCGCATTGCAACTATGCCAAATAAACAAATAACAGTTGATACCGAATATTTCACTCCTGCGGGCAGCAGCGATATGGAACAGAAAGGAAATTATACACTTACTTCGGATGAAAAGGGCAATGCCTGTTTATATGGTACTTTTGAAAATAATTCCGAAGTTACAGTGAAATATCGAGGAGCAACTTTGAAAACTTATAAATTCTCGAAAGAAACAGAAAATGCTAAGAGTTATGCACTGGATGCTACTGTCATTTCGGCAAATAGTGCAGAAGAAATAAAGTCAGCTATCAAGCAAAAAGTAGCAGATGGCAAGACTACTATAAGACTCAACCTCGCTCCCAATGCTGGCACTAATGAGTTTAATGCTATCCGTGAAGCTTTTGAGAAAGTAAAATCTGGCACTATAGATCTCACTCTAATAGGATGCAAGGAAATTCCTGCAGATGGTTTGAAAGAATTAAAGGCTTTAAAGTCTATTTTTTGCCTGATGTGACAAAAATTGGAATGAATGCCTTATCCCGCTGTGTGTATTTGGAAGAAATTTGTGCTCCGAATGTTTCTACTATAGATGAACGTGCATTTGCAGGATTTATCATGTTGGAAAAAGTAACTTTGGGAGAACTCACGGATGTGCGAGGAGAAGCAAATTCTGGAGGTGGTATTTTTGATGATGACAATTGGGCCCAATATATAGATTTGTATTTGCCCAAAAATCAGGAAGTCATGAAAGGTGAGTTTGACAATAATAGCAATCAATATATTTGGAAGCCTACGGGTGAAAAATACTTTGCCAGCCCAGACTATGATAATGGTATATTCCTCGGCTATCAATTTAACTCAGTAAAGAGTTGGGAATAAAAGGCTGTACTATCAAGTTTAACTTCTAAGCTGGGCAGGAGTATAAGTTGCCCAGCAAACATATATTCACCCGCACTTCACGGGAAACGACAAGGGTCTATATGCCACGATGAGAGGTGGGCGTATAGATCCTTGAATGTAAATCAGCATCTGTAGTGTTGCAGCTCATTAAAACTTATATATAGTTAAAACCTTGACCTTAGAAGTTTTATAGGTTTTGCTTGGTAGTTTCAAGAATAAAACGTACTTTTGTTGATGAATAACCATATATACATTAAATAAGGAGCAAGTATGAATACCTCAATCATAAATGAGCCACAGCTTTTGGTAACGGTATCTGACCCTACTATGTTGACAAAGCTGAAAAACGCCATCAAAATGATGAATGGTGTTAGTTCTATTTCTATTATGAGACCTAAGAAGACTGGTCTGGAACTTGCCGAAGAGGACAAGGCGAAAGGTAGGGTTACCCAATGGAATTCTGTTGACGAAATGTTTGACACTGTTTTAGGAGAATAATGTATAAGTTTGGTACAACCAAAAGATTTGACAAGGCTTTAAAGCTTTGCAGAAAGCGTGGCTATCCGATAGAAGAACTAAGAAAAGCCATAGCCATATTGGTAGAAAATGGTAGCCTACCATCAGAATACAAACCACATATTCTTCATGGTAACCATGAAGGTGAATGGGAGGCGCATATTAGACCAAACTGGCTGTTAGTTTGGGAACAGAATGATGACGAATTGACTCTCTTAATGCTAACAACGGGTACCCATTCCGATGTATTTGGCAAAACAAGAAGATAATATTCACCCGCACTTCACGGGAAACGACAAGGGTCTATATGCCACGATGATAGGTGGGAGTATAGACCCTTCATCGTGTCTTGATACCTGTTGGGTGGATGATATGGCAGTGTGGTGGTTTTGGAATCCAAACTTTTCCCGAAACTTTTCTCCCGTTTTCTTTGCACTTTCAAAATAAAAGCTTAGCTTTGTAATCAACAAGAAGTATAACTTTAAAATGAATAAGTATGGCTTTAAAAATTAAAACTCGTGAAGAAGCAATAGCAGTATTACGAGACATGGTTAGACGTAAAAAAGAAATGGAAGCAAAGGCTCAAATAGACTTTGCCAAAGCACGTGAGGAGGCAGCAGACTGCTATGCATGCCTTTAACTTAACTCGCCTCAATTTTCATTCTCCTTATAAGGTCTGGATAGATAATGGTTCATATAAGTTCTTAACAGATTATGGTGTTCAGTATCGAATAGAATTTGTAGAAAACAATAATATCTGGGAGGAAGAAAAAGCATACGAATTTGGCATTCTTAATGAAAACAATAAGAATTCTCCTAACGATTCTAAAGTTAAAGCAACTATACAATGTATTATAGAGGAATTCTTTCTTACAAATCCCGATATTCTTCTATATCAATGTGAAACGGGTGATAGCAGACAGGCTATGCGAGCTCGCCTTTTTACCAGATGGTTTAACGAATTCGATAAACGAGATCGGTTTTGTGTCAAGGTTTCTGTTCTTAGAGATGAAGAAGTTGACAATTACATAGCCATTATAGTTCAAAAGAGTAATCCTAAGTTGAATGACATTCTTCGAGATTTTGATGAGTTTATCGGTTTCTTTGACAGAAAGCCCGAATAATAGTAGTAAATCTGCAATTTACTTGGTTGACAAGGGTCTATATGCCATGCCACAATGATAGGTGGGCGTATAGACCCTTCATCGTGTCTTGATACCTGTTGAGAGGAGGAATGGCTATGCCGGAGTGTTGTGTGTCGGGGGTGTTTGTGGGTGTTTGTGGGGCGGACGGTGTCCGCCGTCTGATTGGATTGCGTTCGCCGTCCGATTGGATTCCGTCCGCCGTCTGATTGGATTGCGTTCGCCGTCTGATCGGATTGCGTTCGCCGTCCGATGATTTTTTTAATGATAAAGTTCGTAAATGTTCGGCTTTTATGGGAAAGTCTTTGTATCTTTGTGCGATATATGTACTTTACAGGTAATAATAGTTAGAGGTATGAAGAATCAGAAAATGTACGAGGCAGGCGATAAGATGATATCGCTTATTCGTGATAACTATAACTTGCTGCAGTGTTTGGGTAGTTTCGGCATCAGCCTGGGCTTCGGCGACAAGACGGTGAAGCAGGTGTGTGAGGACCAGGGAGTGGATACGTACACGTTCCTGGCTGTGGTGAACTTCATGATAAACGGCTATCGGGAGATGGACGACGTGTCGCGTCTGTCGGTGGCTACGTTGCTGCAGTATCTGAAGGCGAGCCACAACTATTTCTTGGGCTTCCAGTTGCCGTTTATACGCAAGGAACTTGTAGACGCGCTTGACGAAAACGACAACCTCGCTCGACTCATACTGAAACTTTACGACGAATATTCGCGTGCGGTTACGCAGCACATGAGGTATGAGGAGAAGACGGTTTTCCCGTATGTGGAGTCGCTAATCGGGGGGAAGCCGTTGGCTAATTATGCTATTGACATGTACTCGAAGCATCATGGTCAGGAGAGTTCGAAGCTGAGGGAGTTGAAGAGTATCATCATCAAGTACTTCCCGGGTGACAGTCTGCGTAACAACCAGCTTTCGGCTACGCTTTATGATATATATAATAATGAGGAGTGGCTTGCGCTGCACGCTGAGGTGGAGGATAATATTTTTATTCCGGCTATCAGGTCGCTGGAGGAGAGGTCGCGACAGAGTGATGTGTCGGCTAAGATTTCGAATATGATCGGCAGAAACCAGGAGGGGGCTGACGCTTTGGGTGAACGCGAGAAGGATGTTATAGTCGCGTTGGTGCAGGGTATGAGCAACAAGGAGATAGCCGAACACTTGTGCATTTCGGTGAACACTGTAATCACTCATCGAAGGAACATCGCGCGGAAATTGCAGATACATAGTGCGGCTGGTTTGACGATATATGCTATTGTGAATAATCTGATTGATATTAGTGCGGTGAAACTCTGAAAGTTACATCGTTTGCGTTAGACTAATGGTGTACGTGGAGTTTAAATTTATTGGAATTTTTCCATTGTTTTGATGCTCTGTTGTCGTTTTTTTTGTATACCTTTGCAAGCGTAACAAAAATATAAATCAGAAAACTTTTCATTGCACGGAACTAACAAAAGTTTTCCAAAACGGAAAACTTTTCGATTTCTAAAATTGAAAAAGTTATCTCAAACGGAAAACTTAAATATGAAAGATTTTGCAATTGTCAAACGCGACGGGTCTAAAGATCGCTTCTCTTTAGACAAGATTATGAACGCCATACTTAAGGCGTTCGAGTCAGTGAACGAGGATATAGATTTGGCTTCTGTATCGAAGATTGTCAGCCACATTGATGTTTTTGACGGCATCTCGGTGGAGGATATCCAGAACCAGGTGGAGAAGGCTCTGATGAGTGAGGGCTACTTCAAGGTGGCTAAGTCGTTCATCATATATAGACAGCTTCACTCGGAGGATCGCGAGACGCTCGAAAAACTCAAGTTCCTTACCGACTATTGTCACGCAGCGAACGCAGCCACAGGCTCTAAGTATGATGCCAATGCCAACGTGGAGCACAAGAACATCGCTACGCTCATCGGCGAACTCCCGAAGTCGAGCTTCATCCGCTTGAACCGTCGCCTGCTCACTGACCGTATCAAGAAGATGTACGGCAAGAGACTTGCTGATGAATACATAGACAAGCTTAACCACCACTTTATATATAAGAACGACGAGACCTCGCTCGCCAACTATTGTGCTTCAATCACGATGTACCCATGGCTAATCGGCGGCACAACGAGCATAGGCGGCAACTCCACAGCTCCTACAAATCTGAAGTCGTTCTGCGGCGGATTTGTCAATATGGTGTTCATGGTGTCGAGTATGCTGAGCGGCGCCTGCGCTACACCGGAGTTCCTCATGTACCTCAACTACTTCATCGGTAAAGAGTACGGACTCGACTATTGGGAGCACGCCGACAAGGTGGTAGACCTCTCTGCAAAGCAGCGCACTATCGACAAGGTGATTACCGACTGCTTCGAGCAGATAGTCTACTCAATCAACCAGCCGACCGGCGCACGCAACTATCAGGCAGTGTTCTGGAACGTGGCTTATTACGACAAACCATACTTCGAAAGCCTCTTCGGCGAGTTCATCTTCCCCGACGGTTCAAAACCCGATTGGAACGGACTCTCATGGCTGCAGAAACGCTTCATGAAGTGGTTCAACAAAGAGCGCACAAAGACGGTGCTGACTTTCCCAGTTGAGACAATGGCACTGCTCGCAAAGGACGGCGACGTGATAGACAAGGAGTGGGGCGACTTCACGGCGGAGATGTACTCGGAGGGTCACTCGTTCTTCACATACATGAGCGACAATGCCGACTCGCTCAGCTCTTGCTGCCGTCTGCGCAACGAGATTCAGGACAACGGCTTCAGCTATACGCTCGGTGCGGGCGGTGTGTCTACCGGCTCGAAGAGCGTGCTCACCATCAACCTCAACCGTTGCATACAATACGCCGTAAAGAACGGACTCGACTATGCCGACTATCTCTCGGAGGTGATTGAACTCTGCCATAAAGTGCAGCTTGCTTACAACGAGAACCTGAAGGAACTGCAGGCGCAAGGTATGCTGCCACTGTTTGACGCAGGATACATCAATATGGGCCGCCAGTATCTCACCATCGGTGTGAACGGACTCGTGGAGGCTGCCGAATTCATGGGCTTGAAGATTAGTGACAACCCCGACTATCTGCACTTCGTACAGAAGGTGCTCGGTCTGGTTGAGAAGTACAACAAGAAGTATCGCACAAAGGATGTGCTGTTCAACTGCGAGATGATTCCGGCTGAGAACGTGGGCGTGAAACACGCCAAGTGGGATCGTGAGGACGGCTACTTCGTGCCACGCGACTGCTACAACAGCTACTTCTACATTGTGGAGGACGACTCGCTCAACGTGGTTGACAAGTTCAAGATGCACGGCGCACCATACATTGAGCACCTCACCGGTGGCTCGGCACTCCACATGAACCTCGACGAGCACCTCTCGAAGGCGCAGTATCGTCAGCTCCTGCGCATTGCTGCCAAGGAGGGATGCAACTACTTCACATTCAATATCCCGAACACTATCTGCAACGAGTGCGGACATATCGACAAACGTTATCTGAAGAAGTGTCCGCATTGCGGAAGTGAGAATGTTGACTACATGACACGTATCATCGGCTATCTGAAGCGTGTGAGCAACTTCTCTGAGGCTCGTCAGAAAGAGGCGGCACGTCGCTTCTATGCCAACGGAACAAACGAAGTAAAGGATTGAACTTTCGCTTGCGAAACTAAGAAAAACGTATAAAACAATGCTAAATTATCTCAATACTGGCATAGTGTTCCAGGAAATCCCCGATGAGGTAACGCTGTCTATCAACATCACGGGCTGTCCGTGTCGTTGTCCGGGCTGCCACAGTCAGTATCTGTGGGAGAACATCGGCGAACCACTGACACCAATGGTGCTCGACAAACTCGTTGCCGACTATAATGACGAGATAACCTGCATCTGCTTTATGGGTGGCGATGCTGACCCGAAGTACGTTAGCCAACTCTCGCAGTATCTGCATCGTGAACACCCCAAGCTGAAGGTGGCATGGTATAGCGGTCGTCAGCTGTTCCCAAGAACAATACGCAAAAGCGACTTCGACTATATAAAGCTCGGTCCGTATATCGAACATCTTGGCTGTCTGAAGGAGCGCACCACTAATCAACGACTCTACAAGCGTGCTGTGGGAGACGACTTTACAGATATTACATCACGCTTTTGGAAGTAGACAAACTACGCTAATGTTATAATTCCGAATATTCTATTAGTCGACCCTAACACTCTTTGTGGTGTTAGGGTCGAAACTGAATTACTAAAAACCAAACATTCGAATGACTAAATTCACGCTTTCAGCTATCATCATGCTACTCTCTTTGGTGTCAATCGGAGTGGACGCACAGAACGCAACTGCAAAGTATATGCGCATATCCGACCCTTCGTTTCTGCGCGATGGCGACGAGATAATTATCGTCAGCAAGAATAATGGCGTGGCTATGAGTAGGTATCAGAATACGAAAAAAGACTATGTGCTGCCATGCTTGATAAGGTTGAGCAAGGAGGACGAGCTGGAATTGGCTACGTGCGAAACGGATAGCATGGCTGTGTTCAAAGTGAAGAAAATAACTGGTGGTTGGAGGTTGAAGGATAGTAGGTGTGGTTGGCTTAGCGCAAGTACAAAGTCTTCAAATTCGTTGATGTTCCAGGATAAAGAAACGGAAAAGACGAATGAAATTGATATAAAATTCTCGGACGAGGGCAATGCCCGTATCAGTTTTGTAAAGTTTAAAAATGGAGGATATCTTGATTATAAGCCAGACTCGGAACGCTTCGCACGCTATGTTAGGTATGACGGCTATGGCAAGGTGCAGATATATCGCCGGCTTGTAAATGCGGTTGTTGTAGAGAGTCTTGCGTTTGGTGAGTCGGGTGGCAATACAGACATTGCTTCGTACTATCAAGACGCTTATGTGCACAACGTGACTATCGATCGCACGTTCCGTGCCGATGGCGGATGCTATACACTTTGTCTGCCATTCGGTCTTACGGAAAGCGATATTCGCACTGCTTTCCCCGGTATGCAGTTCAAACAGCTTCAGGATGTGGAGGAGGTAGACGACGAGAATGTGGTGTATCACTTCCTTACTGTAAAGTCGACAGTTGCCGGTGAACCATATCTTGTGCAATTCTTGAATGGGGTGACGAAAGATGTGGTTAAGCCGGTTGTGAAGAATAAGTTCATCCTCGCTGCCAAGCCTGCGACGTTGACTGGCAAAATCTCTTCAGGCAGCTTCAAATTTGTGGGTACTTACGACCCCGTCCTTCTACCAGCTGACGGGCACTATAGGTTTGTCGGTGCTGATGGCAAGCAGCTTGTAACGCCGAATGTAGAGGGCAACTTCAAAGGATTGCGTGCATACTTCTTTATGCCCAGTCTTTACGATAATTGTAAATATGATTCTAATGGAAAGCCTCTTTCTGTGAGAATAAGTACGGATAGGGGCAAAAGTTCATCAAAATAAGAGTAGATTATGGATTTATTAAGTAAGATTGGAAGCTACGACTTCCTTGTGGAGCCATTCCACTGCGATTTTTCTAACCATATATTTCTTGGACATCTTGGTAACCATCTGCTGAATGCAGCCGACTTCCATAGCAACGAGCGCGGTTATGGCATGGACTATCTCAACATGGTGCACAAGACCTGGGTGCTCTCGCGCTTCGTTATGGAGCTTGACGAAATGCCCCTTGCTTACGACCGTATCACGGTGGACACGTGGGTAGAGAACGTGATGAAGTTCTTCACGAGTCGTAACTATGCTATTCGTGATAAGAGCGGCAAGCACTACGGCTATGGTCGCAGCATTTGGGCAATGATTGACACCGATACGCGTCAGCCGGTGGATATTCTTGCGGAGCGCGACGGACTGATTACGAAGTACATCGAGACCGATGAGCCGTGCCCGATTGAGCCGTTCAAGCGTGTGAAACTATCGAAAGCAGCTGAGTGTCGACGCATTGTTGAGACACGTTACAGCGATGTGGATGTCAACGGACACATCAATAGCGTGAAGTACATAGAGCATATTCTCGACCTTTGGACGCTCGACTTCTATCGCACGAACCGTTTGCAGCGCTTCGATATAGCTTATGTTGCAGAGTCGCATTGTGGCGACCGGCTGCATCTGTTTGTTGAAGAAGTGGCAGAGGGTGAGTTCTGTGTGCAAGTGATGAAGCAGACACCAGAGAGTGATGCCGGACAGAAGGCGGATGCCGAGCTGAAGGAAGTGTGTCGTTGTAAGATAAAATTTGTAGCGAAGTAAAACGAATTGATACGAAAAATCCCAGTGCAATGGTTGAGTCATTACATTGGGATTTGTTTTTATATTGCTTGAGCAGCATGGGCACTCAAGCAATTTCGGATTATTTGTTCGGTGAACAATTAGTCCTTTGTGATGTCGTTGAATGTAGCAACGCGGTTGAACTCTACCTGCTCGAAGAGCTTGTCAGTAGCACCCATACCAGTAGCCTTCAGACGATTCTCTGAAATCTTGTACTTCTTAACGAGGATAGCCTTAACAGCGTCAGCACGCTCCTGAGAGATGCGCTCGTTGATTTCCTTAGAGCCCTCTGGAGAAGCGTAGCCCTTGATTTCTACCTTCGACTCCTTGTGGTTCTTCATGTAGTTGGCGATGAGCTCGATAGAAGCTACCTGAGCTGGGTCTACAGAAGTCTTGCCCTGGCGGAAGATAACTGTCGGCTGGAGGTTGGTTGCTGTCTCTGCCTTAGGAGCAGGACGGTTGTTGCACTCCTCGAGAGCCTGCTTGAGGTTGTTGATCTCTGTATCCTTAGCGGTGAGGTTCTTCTTGTTCTGCTCGTCCTTGCTTGTGAGAGCAGCGTTCTCCTCGCGGAGGCTGTTAATCTGAGCGTTGAGAGCGTCAACCTCTGCCTGGTCACGACCCGAAGCAATTGTGAAGTTATGTGTGCCGTTAGAGTTCTTGAACTTATAGTTGAAGCCAACATTAACCTGGAACATTGAGCGGTTGATGCTGTACTCAACACCCTCGTAGCCGAGACCGTTGAGCGACCAGTTCATAGAAGGCTCTACGTAGAACTGCCATGCCTTTGTCTTGCCAAGGTTGAAGGCGAAGTTGAGGCCTGCCTTAGAAGTGAGCATGTTGGTGTTGTCTTTGTAAGAAGCTGCGTTAGAGAAAACATGACCCCAACCAAGACCATATACAGCTGATACTTCGAAGAGACGTGGCTCACCCTTGTAACCACCTACCCAGTTGGTGATGTTTGCAGTACCAAGGAGTGAGGTGTTGATGCCGTTTACGGCAGTGCCTGTCTTGTGCAGGAAGCCCTGCTTAGAGCCAACTTCCTTGAAGTAAATGTTGCTCTCAACTGCGAGGCCAAATACAGGTGTGAAGTTGCGACCGAGACGTACGCCAAGGTTTGGACGGAAGTCCTGAAGCCAATGGTGACCCTTAGAAGCTGTTGACACACCGGTATTTACACCGACATACATGTTGTCAAAAGTCTTACTTTCTGTAACAGTTTGAGCCGAAGCTGTAGCTGCCATCACAGCAGCTGCAAAAAGAATTGAAATCTTTTTCATAAAATTACTTTTTAATATAGTCTATTGTTATCTCTCTATAATTATTTGCTGCAAAGTAAAGCAAAATAAATGAAAAAGCCAAATAACTTGGAAGTTATTTGGCTTTTTTGATGATATAAAGGGAAAAATCTACCATTATTATTCATTAGTAGGACAAAAAAGACTTCTTTTTGAACTTCTTTTAGTATTTATCGTGCTTTTTTGTACTACACATCTTATATACTAATGTGCCACCTTGCATGATTGTGTTGTGCGAAATGGATGTTTTGTTGTACTTTTTGCCGTTGAGCAGGATGTAGTCTACGTATTTGTTCTCGGCAGAAATGCCATCGGCTACAACGGTGAATGTCTTGCCTTCGGGCAGGTGAAGCACAATCTTTGGCATCTGTGGAGCACCGAATACATACTCGCCACTGACCGGGTTTACAGGATAGAAGCCCATTGCCGAGAGCATGTACCATGCCGACATCTGTCCGCAGTCGTCGTTGCCGCAGAGTCCGTCAACGGTGGGGCGGTACTGTGTGTCGAAAATCTCGCGTATGAGTTCTTGCGTGCGCGATGGTCTGCCTGCTAAGGCGTAGAGATAAGCCACGTGATGGCTCGGCTCGTTGCCGTGTGCGTACTGTCCGATAAGTCCGGTCACGTCGTTCTGCGAGGTGACGAGTTCGAGTGTGAAGAACTCGTCGAGCTTCTTGAGGAACGGTTTCGGTCCGCCGAAGAGCTTGATGAGTCCCGGTATGTCGTGCTGCACCTGCCATGTGTACTGCCATGCGTTGCCCTCGGTGTAGTCGCCACCGACGGTTTCGGCGTGAGCCACGTCGCTCGGGTTGAACGGACTTCTCCATGAGCCGTCGGCAAGGCGCGGACGCATGAAGTTGGTCTGCTTGTCGAAGAGGTTCTTGTAGAAGTTGGCGCGGCGTGCGAAGTACTGCTGATCCTGTTTCTTGCCCATGAGACGAGCCATGTCGGCTGCGGCATAGTCGTCGTACATACACTCGAGTGAGTTGGATACCGATTCAGACGCGACAAGGTCGGTTGGCCAATAGCCGTACTTCATGTATGTCTCCCAGTCGTACTTCTCGCCGTGGCTCACGGTCTGTGTACGTTTGATGGCGTTGAAAGCGCGCTCTGCATCGAAGCCGCGGAAGCCCTTGTGGTAAGCTTCGGCTACGATAGACACGGCATGGTTGCCAATCATGCAGAAGTTCTCCTTGCCCCAGAGTCCCCAGATTGGCAGGAATCCCTGCACCTCTGCCTGCTCAACGAGCGAGTTGACTAAGCCGTCGACGCGCTCCGGAATGACCATAGTGTAGAATGGGTGAGCGGCGCGGTAGGTGTCCCAGCAGGAGAAGGTGGAGTAGAACTCGCCATTGCTTGAGCAGACCACCTTGTTGTCGGCGTTGCGGTATTTACCGTCAACGTCAGCAATCTGGTTAGGCTGTATAAGTGCGTGGTAGAACGCCGTGTAATAGTTCTGCTTATCGGTGTCGGTGCCGGTCACATCGATGCGACTCAAGTAAGAGTTCCACTCGTTGTGAGCGGTGCGTGTCACCTCGGCAAAGTTCCAATCAGGCACTTCTGTTTCGAGGTTCAGGCGTGCGCCCTCAACGCTTGTCGTAGACATTGCCACCTTAACGAGTAGTTGCTCGCCACGCGGAATGTCGAACGTAGCCACGATGCGTTGTCCGCGTTCTGTGTCAACAGCCTTCGGCAGCTGGATATGGCTAACAACTGGGCGGTTGAACTTCATCACGAAGAAGTAGTCCTGGTCCACCCACACCTTGTTGCGCACGTGTCCGGTCAGAGTCTGCGCATCCTCCCATTTCGTCTCGCACGAGATGCACTGCGAGTGGTACTGCTCATCGCGCCAAGCCGGAGCGTGCTGCAGGTCGATGAATACGGAAGTAGAGTCTGGGTTGTCGAATGTGTAGCGGTGGAAGGCGACGTGCGGTGCAGCCGTCAGTTCGGCTTTCACCTTCGCATCGGTGAGGTAGACCGAGTAGTAGCCGGGTGTGGCAAACTCCTGCTGCTTAGAGTAGCGAGAGCGATAACCATCCCAAGCACGTGTGCGCTTGCCGCTGACGGGCATCATGAGTATGTCGCCAAGATCCATGCAGCCCGTGCCGTTGAGGTGGGTCTGCGTAAATCCCCAGATGAGAGAGTCGCTATAAACGTACTCTGAGCAGTAGCGCCAGCCCACGGCACCCGTCACCGGACTGGTCTGTATCATGCCGAACGGGCGGCACGCACCAGGGAAGGTGTGTCCGTTGTCAGCGTTGCCGACGAACGGGTTAACGTACTGTGTGTAGTCGGTGGTGTCTGCGAGCGCTGTTGTAGCCATTGTCGGCAGAAGACCGAGCGCAGCAAACGCCAGCTTGCAGAAAAGTCTTTTGGATTTGTTCATATAGATGGTTTTTAATTTCATAGACAAAGGTAGTGTTTTTATGTCGCTTTACAAAGCAAACCTGCTTATTTATTGCAGACTATATAATATAATTAAGGTGTAAGCACTTGTCGTTTCGTGGTCTGGAACGATGTGTGCCTCGGTTCTTATCGCTTCAACGAACCATCCACGCCGACCGACGCAGACATCTGCATCGACCGGCGCAGACATCCGCATCGACCGACGCAGACATCCGCATCGACCGGCGCAGACATCCGCATCGACCGACGCAGACATCCGCATCGACCGACGCAGATGCTTAAAGTGTTGTAACTGTGTTATAATAATATTTGATTTCAAATTGGTGGAGTGGTGGAGTGGGTTTCTTAAAACGGGGATAAAAAAAGAGTCAAACCTCTTTTGAAGTTTGACTCTCTGTTGGGTGGCAGATGGGACTCGAACCCACGACATTCAGAACCACAATCTGACGCTCTAACCAACTGAACTACAGCCACCATGTTATTTGCTTTACTTAGCAGTATTGCTTAGTTCTTTAAAGCGAGTGCAAAGGTACGGGTTTTGTTTTAAACTACCAAATGTTTTGTCAACTTTTTTTAGATAAATCGTATTTTTATTTGTTTATTGGTGCTATTGTAGGAATAATGTGCTCTATATTGCTAATTATTTCCCATATTCATATCTTTTGATACAGTTCGCTGGTATCAGTGTTGAACGTACCGAAAGTCATAAAAAAAACGTCTAAGACATTGCCTTAGACGTTTTATTGTAATTGGGGCGTAATTTTCTTTTACTCTTTTGGTATACAGAGGTTCTTGCAAATTACTTTGCAGGAGCCTGCTGTGCTGGTGCCTGCTGAGCACCTTCAGCTGCTGGTGCAGCCTGCTGCTGGCTTGAACCGAAACCAGGAGTAGTGTTTGGGTTTGTTGTCTGAGTTTCAGTTGCAGTCTTCTCCATAACGCTTGTACCCTCTGTAGAAACAGGAGCCACGTGAGCGCATACGATGCTGAGAACAACCATTGTGATTGCGAGACCCCATGTTGCTTTCTCTACGAAGTCGGTAGTCTTGCGTACACCTAAGATAGCGTTAGATGATGAGAAGTTTGATGCCAAACCGCCACCCTTTGACTCCTGAATAAGCACAATGCCAATCATGAGCAAAGATGCTATCACGATGAAAATTACGAATAATGTGTAAATCATTTTTCTATTTGTTATTTTTGTTATTTATTATAAGTTTCTTTAAAAATCTTATTTGGTCTGCAAAGTAAGCATTTTTTTTTGGATAATTCAAATTTAAACGCTGAATTATTTCAAGAGCCTTCGAATATCTACCTTGTTTTATGTATATTTTGGCTAAAGTCTCTGTAAAGTAGCCTTCTTCGCTTTCGTTCTCGCCCTTTTTCTCTTCTTCAAGTTCGGGTTTATAGGTGGGTTGATCTTGCAGTTGTATCTTGCCACCATCTTTGTTGATGAAGTCGTCGATGAGTTCCTGACCTTTCAGCTGGGGGCTCTGTTCGGAGGTGTCGTCTTCTTCGCTTTCTGTTTTTAGCAGGTATGCGACATAGTCTACAGCAGCATCTGCAGGCGTTGGCTTGCGTTTTGGTTCACTTTGAGGTTCCAGTTCCTGTTCTGGGGCAGAGTCGAGGAAGTTGTCTATAATAGATATAGTGCGGTCGTCGTTGCTTGTTTCTATCTTGTTGGTAGCTTCATCGCTCGGGTTCTTGAACTCATAGTGTGCACTCTCCACAAGTTGGAACAACATACTTCTGTCTGTCACGTACAATGCAGTTCGACGAAGTTCATCGTCGAACGCACTATCGTGCAGCAGATACATGTTCTTCAACATCAATATTCGTGCCGTCTGATAGTATGGATAGAGCGCAACAATGTTTCGGAGCTCGTATAGAGTCTCCTTGCTCATCAGTTCAGGATGGTTTATGAGGCGTACTAAATCCACTTTTTTACGTTTTTACATTATTAATGTTTATATTACCAGTTGGCAACTGTTGCGTTGAATATCTGCTCTGTGATGTCTTTTACCATTTGTGTTACGAGTTCTTCTTGCACCGTGGCAAGACTTTGTGTTGTCTCGTACGATTTTGACGAGGTGAACTGGCGTTCAAAGTCTTCGCTATGGTTTACGTTGTTCGTAAATCGTACGTTGACGGTGATTGAAAGTTCGGTTTGTGCCGACTGTCCACTTGCTGACACAGACTTGTTGCGCTGCGAGTATTGTGTTATCTCACCCTCTATTTTCAGGTCGCCGTTGCGCTTCACCTGACTCAGTTTGGTGTGGCTTGCGAACATGTCCTTCAACTGGTTGTTGAACATCGGTCCCATCGGTCCCCATACATAACTTGAACGGATAGGGAAGTCGGCTATCTGTATTGTCTTTGTCTTTGTATAGTCGATGCTCGCTCCGTTGAACTTGTAGCTTACCTTGCACGCCGAAATTGTTATAGATGCAATCAGTACAAGTGCTATATATATATAATGTGTACGGATTCGTTTCATGTCTTTATTATTTGTCGAGTCCATATTGCTTTATGCGTCTGTAGAGTGTGCGGTCGGAGATGCCCAGCTCCTGCGCAGCCTTCTTGCGGTTGCCACCATTGCGTTCGAGCGCTTTTTCTACCACCTGCCGACCGATGTCGCTAAGGTTCAGACTCTCGTTCTGTTCGTTTTGAGAGGTTGTTACGCCATCTCTTATCTCCTCGGCCTCTACATCCTGATACGGACTGAATGTGGCTGGCTGCAGAGCGTGTACCTGCTGGGCAGCTGCGAAATTGTCGAGTGTGCGGTTGTCGTCAATCTGTTTGCGCAGATTGGTCATCTCGCGGCGCAGATCGCTCACGTTGCCTCTCAACTCGTAGAGAATCTTATATAGAATCTCGCGTTCGCTCTCGTACGAGTGCGATCCGGTTGGCGTTGTGGTGGCAAGCTGCGTGCTTTCCTTGTCCTGCGGTATGAACTTGCTCAGCGTTTCGGCGTCTATCACGCGTGTTGTGCTGAGTACGGACATCTGCTCAGTGATATTCTTCAGCTGGCGCACGTTGCCCGGCCACTTGTATCTAAGCATTATTGCCTTCGCTTCGTCGGTTAGCGTGATGCGGCTCATGCCATACTTCTCCGCAATCTGCATTGTGAACAAACTGAAGAGTAGGAGAATGTCGTTGCCGCGGTCGCGCAGCGGTGGCATCTGGATTGGTATGGTGTTCAGACGATAGTATAGATCCTCGCGGAAGCGTCCCTCGCTTATTGCCTTGTGCATATTGACGTTAGTGGCAGCAACTATGCGCACGTTGGTTTTCATTATCTTCTGACCACCCACACGTATGTATTCGCCAGTTTCGAGCACACGCAGCAGGCGTGCTTGTGTTGCCATTGGCAGCTCGCCGACCTCGTCGAGGAAGATAGTGCCTTTGTTTGCCGTACCGAAATAGCCTTCGCTCTCGCCGATTGCACCCGTGAACGATCCCTTCTCATGTCCAAAGAGTTCGCTGTCTATAGTGCCTTCCGGTATAGAGCCGCAGTTGATGGCGAAGTATTTCTCGTGTTTGCGTGGAGAATTGTCGTGTATCAGTCGCGGTATTATCTCTTTTCCCACACCGCTCTCGCCCACAATGAGCACACTGAGGTCTGTCGACGCCACCTGCTTGGCGACGTCGAGAGCACGGTTCAACGCATCGCAGTTGCCCACGATGTTGTACCGTTGTTTTAATCTTTGCAGTTCAGATGTATCCATTTGGTAACAAAATTACATATTTCTATTAAAATAGATGCAGCTTTATGCTACTTTTTTAGCAACCGATTGTGTTATCGGTTGCCTTGCTGATTGTTGGTGTCGCGTTTCTTCGGAATAGAAAATCTCACCTTCTCGCTTTCATCGCGCTTCTCATGGTAGAGCTTCGGCAGCGGATTGGCAAGTGGTAGCTCGTATTCTTCGCGGTTACGCACGATGTCGATAGCTGCATAGATAGCGTGGCGCAGTGCGTTCTCATCAGCAACGCCAGCTCCAGCATTGGCGAAGTCGGGAGTCAGTGCGGGTGCTGTGCATACGAGTGGGAGTGCTGATATGTAATAGATGCCGTTGCTCTGCATTGTTGTAGAGAACGGTATGTTAGCCTGATCGTCGTACATTGCGAGCGTGCAGTCGAAAGCATCGCATACATTATTGCCGAAGTAATCTTCTGCGGCATATGGTCCGTATGCTGTGATGCCTTCCTCCTCGGCTTTCTTTATAGCTGGTAGTAGTATCTCCTTCTCTTCTGTGCCGTCAGCGCTTGGGTTAAGTGCGAGCACGCCTATACGTGGATTCGACAGACGGAAGTCGCTCTTGAGGCAGTTGTGCAGTTTGCGAATGTTGTTAAGGATATTCTCTTCTGTGATGTTTGCAGGTACGTCCTTGATAGCCAAACCATTGGTGGCGAGGGCGATGCGTAGTGATTCGTTTACCATTATCTTCATGCCCTTAGCACCATCGCCGATGCAAGTCTCAGCATATTCCTTCAGTCCGTTGTATGTGTAACCAACTTCGTTGGCAGTCATGTTGGAAAGGCATACCGGACAAGCCACGAGCACGTCGTAGAGTTGGCTACGGAAGTCGGTCATTGCCTTGTCGAGAGCTTTGAGAGCCGATTCGCCCGACTCTTTTGTAGGTTGTCCGAGGTCTACTTTCACCTCTTCGTCGAAGCAAGCGAGCAGATTAACGCGTCCATCGACAGCATCTTCAGCCTTGTTGATGATGCTGAAGTTAGCTTGCATATCAAGGGCCTTACGATGATAAGCTGCAATCTTCGGCGAGCCGTAGATGATAGGTGTGCATAACTCAAGCATTTCGGGCTCTGCAAAGGTTTTAAAAATAAGCTCATATCCGATACCATTGGTATCGCCGTGGGTTATTGCCACGCGGATTTTTCTGTCTTCCATTTGTTATTTTGTTTGGGTTGTATTGTATATAGTGCTGCTTCTGTATTGAGTAGCACGTTGCGTTTCTTCGTTCCTGGGGCGTAGACGAAAGCTTCTGCCACTATTGTGGTGTGCTTGTCTATGTGCTTTATTATGTGTTGCACGAACGGACCCCCCATTGCGTCGCCGTGCATCTCCCATAGTCCGCGACGTATGGTTAGTTTGTCTGTGTCGCTGCTGACATCAGTTGTGACGATACTACCTTGCGTTGTCGTCATGTACATATCGTCGGTTTCGCCCTTTATGTTCACCTTCATCACACTGTCGCGGTTTTCCGACGTGTATATACAGATATTTGCCATTGCTGTTGGCGAGTCGTTGGATATCCAAATGAAGTCTTTTCCCTTCTTGCTCGCTCGCATATCTGACGGTATGCGCATATCTATACCGAACATCTGTTGCACTTCTGCTTCCAACTTTGTGTTATGCTTGTGCTCAAGCAGTGTTATGGCGTTCTTTATTTCGTTGCGTTTTAGCAGATTGCGTATGTTGTTGGCGGTTGATTGCGACCGCATGGCGCGCTGCAGGTGTACCATCGAAGGTGTGCTTACGTGTACAATCATCTGCGGTTCGGCATATACGTTGCGTTCGTATTTTATCTTGATTTGTTTCAATTTGTGGTCGGTTTCTACCACCACGATGTTGCGAGCAAGTCGTAATGTGGCATTCATTGATGTGCCGTTGCTCACGTCGAATGTAGGTTCGGGCTGCGGCAGGGCAGTAACAGGCTCTGTCAGTACCTTATATAATATGCTATCGCTATCGCCAATGAGCACTACTTCGTATGGTCTGCCACCACTGTCGGGCAGCATCGTCTGCTTGCCTCGGGTGCAGGCCATGAGTGTAAGCGTAGCGAAGAACAGTATTGTATATCGCATGGGGTTATTGTTGTTCGCGGCGTTTGCGCTCCTCTTCAATCTTTTTTGCAGTGCTGAGCAGTCCACATGCAGCGAAGATGTCTTGACCTCGACTTGCACGAATCGTGGTGTACACGCCGTGGTTAGTCAGATAGTCGCGGAAATTCTCTATATGGTGGTCGTCTGTGCCTTGCAGGTCTACGTTGGGGATAGGGTGGAAGCGAATCAGATTAAATCGACATTCCAGTCCTTCCACGAGCTTCACTATTTCGCGAGCATGTGTTGTGGTATCGTTCACGCCCTTGAACATGATATACTCGAAAGAGAGTCGGCGCTGATGTGTGAAGTCGTAGTTACGCATCAAGTCTACCACCTCTACGATAGACATGCCACGCTCTGCAGGCATCAGCTGCGCACGCTGTTCTGGTATTGGCGAGTGCATACTGATAGCCACATGACAATCACTCTCGTCGAGGAAGCGTTGCAATTTCTTGCGTATGCCTACGCTGCTCACTGTGATGCGCTTCGGGCTCCAAGCGTAGCCATAGTCGGCTGTCATCACCTGTGTCACCTTCAGCACGTTGTCGAGGTTGTCCATCGGTTCACCCTGACCCATAAACACGATGTTCGTGAGTTTCTCGCGTTCGGGCAGCGAATATATCTGGTTGAGAATGTCGGTTGTTGTGAGGCTCTCCTCAAAGCCCTGCTTGCCTGTTTGGCAGAACAGGCAATTCATTTTACAACCCACTTGTGACGAAACGCACAGTGTAGCGCGGTCGTGATCGGGGATGTACACAGTTTCTACATGTTTGCCCGTAGCAGTGGGGAAGAGATACTTTATTGTTCCGTCCTTCGATACTTGGCAGTCTATCGGCTCCATACATCCAATGGTGTATTCTTCAGCCAGTCGCTCACGATTGGTCTTCGAGATGTTTGTCATCTCGTCAATCGATTTCACGTGTTGTGTGTATAGCCATTTCGCCATCTGTCCGCCAGTGAAGGCTGGCATACCGAGCGATTTTGCTACTTCTTTGAGCTCGTAGAGCGACATACCCATGAGCGGTTTCTTTATATCTGCCATATCTGTGTGTACTATTTGTTTGCTATAGTTGTAGTCCTAAGCTACAAAGTTACGCATTTTTTTTTGAAAATAGTAGAGAGTATAATGAAAAAAGCGTGTAAAAACATATTGTTTCTACACGCTTTGTTTGGTAGTGGATAGGGGAATCGAACCCCTATGCCAAGATTGAGAATCTTGTATCCTAACCATTAGATGAATCCACCATCGGTTTTATGTCTTACTGCTTTGGTAGTGGATAGGGGAATCGAACCCCTATGCCAAGATTGAGAATCTTGTATCCTAACCATTAGATGAATCCACCAACAGTATTGATTGCTCAAGAGAACAGCGGAAGCTGGGGGATTCGAACCCCCGGTACGGTTACCCGTACGGCAGTTTAGCAAACTACTGGTTTCAGCCACTCACCCAAACTTCCATACGGTTGAAGTTAACCGGAGTACTGTTTCTCAATTGCGAGTGCAAAGGTATAGGTTTTTATTGTAACCACCAAATGTTTTCAGTACTTTTTTATGATAAAATGCGCATTTTGCTACATTTTTGTAGTCGAGTGCGTTTGATAAGGTCGTTTTGTGACGTTTTTTATTCTTGAATGCGCTTGTAGTAGCGCAGCTTGTTGTTTTGTGGGTAGAACATGTGTGTCAGTTCGGTGAGCAAAAAGTCGGGACGGAATGATATTTCTTCAAAATAAGTTGAGGTTTTGCCGTTACATTCGTATATGTTTCCGTCTTTGAACGCCTTTATTGTCTTGTATCCGCTGTATTCTGTGCTTAGCTGGTTACGTGTGAGCGGTCTGTCACCATAGTAGATGAACAACCAGATGTCGGCATTAATTGCTTTACTGATTACCATTTCGGGTGATAGATTCAGCGATCCGCTGTGTGTGTCGTCGGCAAAGATGTAGTCACCACCTGCATCTTTTATCAATTTTGCCATTGAGCTATTGCCTCCAGGGCAGTACCATACGCCACTTGTGACGCGTTCGGTGAGCACTTTAGGGTGATTCTTTTGCTTTTTGTTATGTTCGACGATTGTGTTGTAGTTGTGTTCAATAGTAGTAAACAACGAATCAGCTGTATTTTCTTTACCGATTAGCATGGCATAGAAGCGCATCCATTCGGCGCGTCCAAGTGCGGAGGTTTCCATATAGTCGGCACATTCTATAATTGGTGTGCCGATATTTTCGAGTTGTGCATGGCTGCTTCCCTCAAATGGTGATAGAAACATGGCATCGGGTGCTAATGCAATGATGCGCTCGATGGTTGGCGACATACTGTTGCCACAGTTGGTGATGGTTCCTTTTGCTGCACGCTGTAGCACGTCTTGTTGGGTGATGTAAGCCAAGTCGCATACGCCTTTAATTGTTTCGCCAGCACCCAAGTCGAATAGTAGTCGGCAGTGTGGTGATGTTGTCACTATTGCCCTACGTATTGGTGTGTATATGACAGTGGCATCTGAGGGTGGGGTGACTTTGCCCGAGTCGCTGCGGTTGATTAGGGCATAGCGATGTAGAATTCTGCCACTCTTCCAAGGGTTGCTAAGTTTTACGTCTACGTATCCATCGTGTCTAACTGCGGTTATGTGTTCTGCATGTTTGAATGTGATGGTGTCACCATTGTTGTCGTCGTTTATTGTACTCTTTCCGTTACACGATGAGAGCAACAATGAAGTTATATATATATAAGGTATAATACTATATAATATATAATAATGTATAGACCGTTGTGTATTTGTTCGCTTATTCATTCTTGTTGATATTGTAGTATATTTGTTGAGTTATTTTTATGTAAAACAAAAAAGTGAAATGTTCGTTTGAACATTTCACTTTCGTTTGAGGTACCTAGCAGAGTCGAACTGCTCTACACGGTTTTGCAGACCGTTACCTAACCGATCGGCCAAGGTACCAAATGGCTCATTGCTTATTTGCGAGTGCAAAGGTAGGCATTATTATTGTAACCACCAAATGTTTTTGTTTCTTTTTTCTTATTTATCTTATTTTTCCACATTTTCTTGTGTTTCTTCTTTCGTACGTTTTATGTTTAAGTATCCTTTTTCCTATAATTACTGCATTGTTCGGCGTGGAAAGTAGTGTTTTGCTTTTTGTTAAGTTTGTGGTTTTTTATCATTTGCTCTTTCAGTGCACAGCCCTTGCAGCCATAACATCCGCTTTCTGCTTCGCTAATGGCTTTATATGTTCTGTAGGCGATGTAGCTGATGGAGATAATAATTATGAGTATAACAGCGATGAGTTGTAACATATATTGGTGTGATAAAGTTGATAGTTAGTCAAATCGTGAAAAACTCGTAAGTTATAGTTTGATAGTGAGAATCGGTACGTACATCTGCGATGAGTATCGCGGATGTACGTATCGATTGTTCGCCTTAGTTTAATAAGCGAAGAGAGGGTAGTCCTTCATTGTCTCGTTCACCTTGGCGCGAACACGAGCGATTACCTCTTCGTTTTCTGGGTCGTTCAGTACTTCTTCTATGAGTTCAGCAATCAGCACCATGAGGTCTTCCTTAGCACCACGTGTTGTGATGGCAGGAGTTCCGAGGCGTATGCCCGATGTCTGGAATGCGCTACGTGTGTCGTACGGCACCATGTTCTTGTTGACGGTGATGTCTGCAGCAACGAGAGCGTTCTCTGCTACCTTACCAGTGAGGTCGGGATACTTAGAACGGAGGTCGACAAGCATAGAGTGGTTGTCTGTGCCACCGCTCACGATAGTGAAGCCACGCTTGATGAGTTCGTCAGCAAGCACGCTTGCGTTCTTCTTCACCTGTTTTGCCCACTCCTTGAACTCTGGCTGCAGAGCCTCGCCGAAAGCCACAGCCTTGGCAGCGATGACATGCTCCAACGGACCGCCCTGCTGTCCTGGAAATACTGCAGAGTTGAGCAGCTGGCTCATCATCTTTGTTACGCCCTTTGGTGTCTTCAAGCCCCATGGGTTCTCGAAGTCCTTGCCCATAAGGATGATGCCACCGCGCGGACCGCGTAGAGTCTTGTGAGTGGTAGAGGTTACGATGTGAGCGTACTTCACAGGGTTGTCGAGCAAGCCGGCTGCGATAAGGCCAGCAGGGTGAGCCATATCAATCATAAGCAGTGCGCCAACCTTATCGGCAATCTCGCGCATACGCTTGTAGTCCCACTCGCGGCTATATGCCGAACCACCACCGATGATGAGCTTCGGTTTGTGTTCCAAAGCGAGCTGCTCCATCTGGTCGTAGTTCACGCGGCCAGTCTCCTGGTCGAGGTCGTAGCCGATGGCGTGGTAGAGTATGCCCGATGTGTTCACCGCCGAACCGTGTGAGAGGTGTCCGCCGTGTGCGAGGTTTAGACCGAGGAATGTATCGCCAGGCTTCAGTACGGCAAGCAGCACAGCGGCGTTAGCCTGCGCACCAGAGTGCGGCTGTACGTTGGCATACTCAGCATCGAAGAGTTCCTTCACGCGTTCGATAGCCAATGTCTCCACTTCGTCCACTACCTGGCAGCCGCCGTAGTAGCGTTTGCCTGGATAGCCCTCGGCATATTTGTTCGTGAGATAAGAGCCCATTGCCTCCATTACCTCGTCGCTGACAAAGTTTTCAGAAGCTATAAGTTCTATACCCTTCAGCTGGCGCTGATGTTCTTTCTCAATGAGGTCGAAAATCACTTGATCTCTTTTCATAGTTAATAGAATTTTAATTATAGTAATGATTATACGAGTTCAACTTTCTCGATGAACTGTTCCTTGTCGCAGTAGTGGCATTTTAGGATGCCCTTTTCTTTGTTCACAACGTGGAATACGGTGTTCATCGGTTCGTTGTTGGTGATGCACTTCGGGTTGTTGCACTTCACGATGCCACGCAACTCATCGGGAGTCTTCACCGTCTTCTTCTCCACAACCTCGTAGTCGTGAATGATGTTGAGCACCACGTTCTGTGCTACAACCGAGAGTCGCGAAATCTCCTCGTCGGTGAAGAACTTGTCCGACACTTTGATGATACCCTTGCGTCCAATCTTGTTCGACGGATAGTTGTAGCCGATGGTTACTGGTGTTTCAAGGGTCTCTAATTGTAGTAAATTTACTACCTGATATGTCTTCTCTGCTGGTATATGGTCGATGACAGTGCCGTTCTTGATAGCAGCCACTTGTCTTTCTGTCTTGTTGCTCATGTCGTATTGTTTATTAATTGCTAAATAATTGTCTTGTCGTTGCGCACCTCGTCGAGTGTGATGCCGAGCACGTAGCAGAATATCGCCTCACGAGCGAACAGGCCGTTGCCTGCCTGTTGAATGTAGTAAGCGTGTGAACTCTCATCTACGTCGTATGCTATCTCGTTGACACGTGGCAGTGGGTGTAGAATTTTCATGTTGTCCTTTGCTTTGCAGAGCATCTGGCGCTTCAGGATGTACACGTTCTTCACACGTTCGTACTCCATGAGGTCGGAGAAGCGTTCTTTCTGCACGCGTGTCATGTAGAGGATGTCGGCATCCGCAATCACGTCTTCGTTGAAGTCGGTGTGCTCTTCGAAGCGGATACCGTGTTCGCGACAATAGATTTTGTACTCCTCAGGCATTGCCAATTCCTTTGGTGCCACAAAATGGAATGTAGGATTGAAGTGGCGCATGGCAGTAATGAGCGAGTGCACGGTGCGTCCGTACTTCAAGTCGCCAACGAGATAGATATTAAGGTTTTCGAGAGTGCCTTGTGTTTTGTAGATGGAATAAAGATCGAGGAGACACTGTGACGGGTGCATGTGTGCACCATCGCCTGCATTGACAATAGGAACCGGAGCAACTTCGCTGGCGTATTGCGCTGCGCCTTCAACGTAGTGGCGCATCACGATGACATCGGCATAGTTGGAAACCATAAGTATAGTGTCCTTAAGTGTTTCGCCTTTTGTTACGCTTGATGCCTTGGCATCCGAGAAACCGATGACGCGCGCGCCGAGGCGGTTTGCTGCGGTTTCAAAACTCAATCGCGTGCGGGTTGAAGGCTCGAAGAATAGCGTTGCCACCACCTTACCTTTCAGCAGTTCGCGGTTAGGGTGATTCTCAAACTCCTTTGCCATTTCGAGCAAATACATTAGCTTTTCCTTCGGCAGGTCGGCTATTGTTACAAAATCGTGTCTCATTATTATTTAGAATTAATGGTTGTCTACAATTTGTCTGCTAAGGTAGTTATAATTTTTCAGATATGGCGTAAATGAAAACTATTATTTATGCTTTTCTCACTTTTTTGCCTTACCTTTGCAAAATATAAGAGATATTACTAATATAATTCAGTCCTATTACTAATATAATAAGGAATACATTACTAAAAATATGAGAAAAGTATTCGTACGCTCACTATGGACGTTGCTTGCCATCGTCATTCTCGGTTCGGCTGTTGCGTTCACGGCTATATGGAACGGTTTTATCGGATATATGCCGCCAGTTGAGGACTTGCAGAACCCGATCAATCGCTTCGCAACACAGATCTATAGTGCTGACGGAAAGGTCATCGGCACGTGGAACTTCAATCGCGAGAACCGTGTCTGCGTTTCATACAACGACATCTCGCCATACCTGGTGCAGGCGCTTGTGGCTACAGAGGATGTTCGTTTCTACGACCACTCGGGCGTAGACTTCATTGCTTTGGGCAGAGCCATCGTCAAGCGCGGTCTGTTCGGTCAGGCTTCTGCCGGTGGTGGTTCTACCATCACGCAGCAGCTTGCCAAGCAGCTCTATTCCGAAACCGCCAAGAGCACCATGCAGCGTGCGCTGCAGAAACCGATAGAGTGGGTTATCGCTGTGAAGCTCGAGCGCAACTACACCAAAGAGGAGATTGTAGCTCTGTATCTCAACTATTTCGACTTCCTGCATAACGCTGTAGGTATAAAGACTGCGGCCAATACCTATTTTAATAAGGAGCCTCGCGACCTCAATATTGAGGAGGCTGCTACGCTCATCGGCTTGTGCAAGAACCCGTCGCTGTTCAACCCCGTGCGCTATCCCGACCGTTGTCGTGAGCGTCGCAACGTGGTGCTCGACCAGATGCGCAAGGCGGGCTATATCAGCGATGCCGAGTATGCGCAGCACGTCGAGTCGCCGCTCACACTCGATTTCCACCGCACCGACCACAAAGATGGTGTAGCGCCTTACTTGCGCGAGTTCCTGCGTGTGTACATGTCGGCTGAACGTCCACAACTGTCTAACTATCCGTCGTGGAACCGCCGTCAGTTTGTCATCGACTCAATTGCATGGGTGAACGATCCGCTCTACGGATGGTGCAACAAAAATCGCAAGAAGGACGGCTCGCCGTACAATCTCAATGCCGACGGCTTGAAGGTGTACACCACTATCGACTCGCGTATGCAACGCTATGCCGAAGAGGCTGTTTATGCTCATGTGGCTCGCTACTTGCAGCCGGAGTTCTTCAAGGAGCAGAAGGGCAAGCCGAACGCTCCGTTCACCTCCGCACTGACACAGAAACAGGTTAACCAGATTATGGAACGTGCTGTGCTTCAGAGCGAACGCTATAGAGCACTGAAAGCTGCGGGTGCAAGCAATGAAGAAATTCACCGCTCGTTCCATACGCCTACAGAGATGACTCTCTTCACCTATCATGGCGATATCGACACCATGATGGCACCTATAGACAGCATACGCTATGTGAAGTCGTATCTGCGTGCTGGCTTTATGAGTATGGATCCGAAGACGGGAGCGGTGAAGGCATACGTAGGCGGACTCGACTACACACATTTTATGTACGATATGGTTACGGGCGGTCGTCGCCAGGTGGGTTCTACAATAAAGCCGTTCCTCTATGCGCTTGCCATGGAGAATGGTTTCACCCCATGTTCTATGGCTCCTAATGTGCAGCAGACCTACACCGTGGGCAATCAGACGTGGACTCCGCGCAACGCCAACCGTAAACGCTACGGCGAGATGGTTACGCTGAAGTGGGGATTGGCGCAATCGAACAACTGGATTTCGGCTTATCTTATGAGTAAGCTTAACCCACAGCAGTTCGTCACCAAGCTGCACGAGTTTGGCATCGACAACCCCGAGATAGTGCCCTCGATGGCACTCTGTCTCGGTCCGTGCGAGGTGTCTGTGGCAGAGATGGTGAGTGCCTACACCACGTTTGTCAATAAAGGCATTCGTTCAGCTCCGATGTTCGTGAGTCGAATAGAGGATAACGAGGGCAATGTCATCACCGACTTCCAACCGCGTATGAACGAGGTGATAAATGCAGAAAGCGCCGACCGTATGCTCGTGCTTCTGAAAGGCGTTGTCGATGGCGGTACGGCTGGCAGATTGCGCTACAGATATAACTTTACAGGCGAGATTGGTGCTAAGACTGGTACCACCAACCGCAATGCTGATGCTTGGTTCATGGGCTTCACACCTCAACTCGTCAGCGGTTGCTGGGTAGGTGGTGAGGATCGCGACATCCACTTCGACACCATGCGCATGGGACAGGGCGCAACAATGGCTCTGCCCATCTGGGCAAACTTTATGAAGAAGGTGTATGCCGACCCATCGTTGCCTTACGACGAAACGGCGAAATTCGATCTGCCACCAGGCTACGACGGTTGTTCGGACGGCGAGACCTCATCCGATGACCCCGGCGATGGGGCTCTTGACATAGAAGAGGTGTTTGAATAATAATAGGGTGATGTCGCTTGCACATGCAAGAATAGCACCCCTTTTAAATTATAGTATTATGAAATATTTTGTAGCAAATTTCAAGATAGAATGTGAGGCAGAGCTGATGCAGCCCGTTCGTGAGTTGTTGTCGGCAGCCGCCTGTGAGGCTGGTTTCGAGGCGTTTGAGGATACCGACGACGGATTGTTAGGTTATGTACAGCGCCCGATGTATGACAAGGACGCACTCGATGCAGCCATTGCCGACTATATGCCGGAGGGTGCAGCGGTGAGTTACGCTGTGGAGGAAGTGCCCGACCAGAACTGGAATCAGGGTTGGGAGGACGAGGGCTTCGAGCCGATAGGCGTAAGCGACAACCTCGTAATCTACGATGCCAAGCACACCGACCGCGAGATGTTCGCTGGCGACGATGGCGTGATGCGCATCTTTATTGAGGCACGCAACGCCTTCGGAACGGGTACGCACCAGACAACACGCATGATTCTGCGCCGACTGCTCGCAATGGACGTGCAGGGTAAGAGCGTGCTCGACTGCGGATGTGGCACCGGAATACTCGGCATCACTGCCTCACGTCTTGGTGCCACCCCCGTGCTCGGTTACGATATCGACGAGTGGAGTGCCGACAATGCGCAACACAACGCAGCATTGAACGGGGTGGAGAATATGAGCGTTATGCTCGGCGATGCGTCGGTTCTTAATAACGTAGCAGAGCGCTTCGATGTGGTCATTGCAAATATCAACCGCAACATCCTTATAGCCGACATTTCAGCGTTCCGTGCACACATGAAGCAAGGTGCACAACTCATCCTCAGCGGATTCTACGAGGCTGACGTGCCGATGATAGAAGCGGCTGCTAAGGAGCACGGACTCTCGCTCTGCGACGTTGTTACGGACGAAGAGTGGGCTTGCGCGTTGTTCAAGTAAGATTATTATTGCTGTCCGGTAAAACTTTTGCAAGTGTAACATCTTTAATAATATAATGAAAAGACTACAATCATATATACTATTTATATTGTTGCTGTTGGCAACAGTTCTTCCGGCACACGGGCATATTTCCAGAAATATGTTCATGATTTCCAACCTCAATACAGATAATGGACTGTCCAGTTCTCGTGTCTATTCTATTGTTGAGGCAGAGGATGGTGCTATGTGGATAAGTACTAAACGAGGGGTTGACCGATACAACGGGCAATTGGTTTCTAATTACACATTGGCTACAGAAATGCAGTATAGTGATGTCAGTGGCAGAAACATCAAATTGACCCAAGATCATCATCGGCAGATATATGCTTACGATAACAAGGGAAAAGTATATATATATAATAAGGTGAAAGATACGTTCGTCTTGCGATGTAATCTTCTGAATATTCTTGGCGGAAGCATTGTATTGAACGAATTGTTGGTAGATGAAAAGGGCAACTTCTGGTTGGCTATGGATAAAGGTCTTTACTGCTTGTCAGCTTCTGCTGACGGGAAGGAAATCGTTCGCAAGAAAGCTAAAGGTAGATTTATATTAAAAGATACCTATATTAATCATATCCAGTTTGTTGGTCAGAGACTCTTGATAGGAACTTCCAAAGATGTATATTGCTATTCGGTAGCTACACAGAAAATAGCAAAAAAAATAAGCGGTAGCCCTGTGGTTTCTTCTTATCATGATGTAGAGGGGCATCATATTTGGTTGGGTACTTTTCATGAAGGAGTGAAGGTGCTGGACGATAGAACTTGGAAGCCGATCAATTCTATAGCTTTCCATTCTTTACAGAACATTCCGCAGATTCCCGTACGTTCTATTATTTCATTTAATCATCAAACTCTTCTTATGGCTGTAGATGGAGCTGGAATCTATGCTTATGATAAGCAGAATAAACAAACCAAGCTCTTACTGAATACAGATGGACGTCCTGGTAACGTCTTGAAGGGTAATGGTTTATATACTTTGTGCCGCGATCGTTTTGGAGATTTATGGGCTGGCTCTTATTCGGGAGGAGTAGATTTAGCCATTCCTATGGAATATACTCTGGAATATATTACGCACGAGTATCTTAACAATCAATCGCTGATAGATAATTGTGTGAACGATGTGTTCCAAAGTCGCGATGGAAAAATATGGTATGCTACTGATAAAGGAGTAAGTATTTATGATTCGCAGACTCATTCCTGGCATCATAGACTATATAATAAGGTGGCACTTACGATTTGTCAGACTGTTGATGGAAGGATTCTGGTAGGCACTTATGGCAATGGTGTATATCAGGTGAACAGTGATGGAACCAGTATGCCTGCATATTCAGTTCGTAATGGAAAGTTGAAGAGCGACTATGTGTTCAGTCTTTTTGCTGATAGCGAAGGCAATCTCTGGATAGGCTGTTTAGATGGTGATATGGCCTGTTTCCCTTCTGGAAAAAATATTTTCAGAGGAGTGGAGAAGGCAGCTTTCTATCTGCCTGTCAACGAGGTACAATGCATTACAGAATCAGAGGATAAGCGCAGTATCGCTGTAGGAACTTCGCATGGTTGCTATCTGATAGATAAGCGCGAACCTTTGCATCCTCGTCGTTTCTTTTATCCAGAACAATATCCCGATAAAGACATTAATTTGTTTGTCAACAGTATGGTTTATCAGAATTCCCGTCATGTCTGGATAGGTACGGATGGTGGTGGACTTTATGATTATGACCTGACGACTAATAAGTTAAGAAACTATACTACCCAGGAGTCCTTACCGTCTAATGCGGTTTATGGACTTATCAAGGGAAAGAATGGCAAGTTGTGGTTGAGCACAGATAAGGGGTTGGCCTTCATCTATCAGGGGAAGGTAGTAAATCTCAACTTCTTCAAGGGATTGGAACGTGAGTATAATCGGATGTCTGTGGCGTGTACTTCAGATGGTAGGATGCTTTTTGGCAGTAATGATGGCGTAGTAGCTTTGGCTCCGATGTTTGCCAAAGGATTGAATTATGCAGCTCCGCTTCGTATCCATCGTGTTGAGGTGGAAGGCGTAGAGCGTACCGACCAATGGAATAAAACCCTCTTTGAGATGTTACATGAAGGCACCTTGCAACTTCACCATCATGAGAATACGCTGATTGTTTCTTTCGAGAGCATCAATTATCAATATCAGCATGACATCCAATATCAGTATTATTTAGAAGGATATGATCGCAACTGGAGTAAACCTTCCTCTTATCAGTTAGCACGATTTGTCAATTTGCCTCCTGGCAACTATGTCCTTTATCTCAAAGCTATTTGCAGAAGCAATGGTCGGGAATTGGGAGCAACATCCCTAAACATTTCTATCGCTCAACCCTGGTGGAACACCTGGTGGGCATGGATTGTCTATCTCTCTATTCTGACAGCCATCTTCTATTTTGCATGGCAGTATTATAAAGAACGGTTGCAGCGCAAGTATTATGACGAGAAAATCAATTTCTTCGTCAATACAGCCCATAATATACGTACCCCTTTGAGTCTCGTTTTAGCTCCTCTTGTCGATCTGTCTAAAGATTCTCACTTGAGTGAGAAGAGTCGTATTTTTTTGGATATGGCGCAGCGCAACGGCAATAAACTGTTGAAGATGGTAACAGAGTTGCTTGACTTCCAAAAAGTAGAGCAGTCTGCCGAACAGGTTCGTCTGCAAGATATAGAATTGCCGATGTTTTTACGCTTGCAGATAGATAAGTTTGCATTGGCAGCTCAGGAGAAGCATATCCAGCTGTGTCTTGAAACGTGTCCGCAGCAACAGATTCATTCAGATGTCAAAATGATGGATCTTATATTGGAAAATCTTCTCTCGAATGCCATCAAATATACACCTCAAGGTGGAAAGGTTACGTTGTCGGCTTCTGTTGAAGGAAAGATGGCGCTGATTCATGTATGCGATACAGGTATAGGCATTCCCAAGGCAGAAGTTAAGAGCATCTTCAAGAGCTTCTTCCGAGCTTCTAATGCGGTGAATTCTCAGGAAATGGGAAGCGGATTAGGACTGATGCTTACACAAAAGCTTGTAGAGAAGTTAGGAGGAAAACTTAGTTTCGTAAGTGAGGAAGGAAAAGGCACCACCTTCTCTGTTGTATTGCCATTAGGTCATGTAACAGACCCTTCCGTTCGGCTTGTCGAGGAAAAGCAGAAAGTTGCAACCGAAACCCCTTCAGCTGAAGACAAGCATCCTGAAACCTGCCAAACCGTCTCTTCTGCGCTTCTGCAGGATGCTGGTGTTTCAAAGGACACACTTCTTTTTGTCGATGACAATGAAGATCTTTGCAAATACATCAGAATGACTTTTGGCGACTCCTATCAAGTAGTTGATGTGGAAAGTGCAGAGGCAGCCTTGAAATATCTGCAGGAGGGCGGTGAGTGCGATATCGTTGTTTCAGATGTCATGATGCCCGGAATGCACGGAGACGAGCTCTGTCGCCTCATCAAGGAAAACAACGAAACATCATGGCTGCCAGTTATCCTGCTGACCGCTAAGACCGGTCGCGACTTTATGATAGAAGGACTCGCTCTTGGTGCAGATGACTATATCGCCAAGCCATTCGATACAGCCATCCTTGCGAGCAAGGTAGCCAGCATTTTGACCAATCGTCGCCGGTTGAGTCAGTACTATATGGACCGAACTCTCGCCCTTGTTCGAGGAGGAGAGATGGCTCCAGAGTCAGCCCCTCCCCAGCAGACCATCTGCCCTGATTCTTGCGAAAATGCAGAAGAAGCCGTTCTCAATCCACACGACCAGGCCTTTGTAGACAAAGCCACCAGCTTCGTGTTGGCTCATCTGAGCGACACCGACTTTAATATCGACCGACTCTGTAGAGAGATGGCGATGAGCAGAACGCTTTTCTATGGCAGGCTGAAGACTCTTACGGGGCAAAATCCGCAGGATTTTATGCGATTGATACGTCTGGAGCAGGCTGCTATCTTTCTGAAACATGGAGATAGTGTGATGGATGTCTCTGTGAAAGCCGGTTTTGTAAATGTGAAGTATTTTAGTACAGTATTTAAAAAGCATTTTGGGGTTTCTCCAAGTAAGTATCTGTAAATCAGAGTTTTAATTTCAAAGAAAAGGTTTCGGTTTGGACGATATGTCTGAATTGAAACCTTTTTTGTTTGTTATCTAACCCTCTTGAAGTTCCTTTTCTCTATCTTTGCAGCCAGAATCTGTTACGCAAATCAAACAGTTTTTTTAAAACCGAAACAATAACAATTTATCCATAAAATGAAAAGGAACTTTTTGACATTTAGCCTCTTTTTAATAGGCATCTTCACATGTTTCTCATGCGAAGCAAACACGTTGCAGAATGACCCATCCAAAGGTTCTGATGACGTATGCGAATCCATGCCTACTGCCCAGCAATGGAATAAAGACATTGTGGGGTGGAATCTTGGAAATGCGTTTGAATGTTCTGCTCCTGGACAGGATGGCGAGTCGATGCAGATTGACAACCCTGATGGTTCCATCCATGCAGAGACAGCTTGGGGCAATCCTGTTGTTACCAAGAAGATGATACAAGCTGTGAAGAAGGCAGGTTTCAATGCCATCCGTATTCCAATCCGTTGGCAGTGCCACATTACCAATGCTCAGGCGATGAGCATCGACAAGGCTTGGATTGCTCGTATTAAGGAGGTAGTGGATTGGTGTCTGGATAATGACCTCAAGGTTATCATCAATGCGCATCATGAAAAATGGCTCGAAGGTCGTCCTACCTATCAATATAAGGAAGAAAACTGCCAAAAGCTTGCGCTCCTCTGGATGAATATCGCCTCTGAGTTTGCCAATTATGACAGTCGCTTGGCTTTCGCCGGTACCAATGAGGTTCACGTCAGGGACAACTGGAGCAAGCCTACTGCCGAGAATCTCGAAGTGCAGAATGCTTACAATCAGACATTCGTGGATATGGTTCGTGCCACAGGCGGCAACAATGCCAAACGCCACCTCATCTTACAGACTTACGTTTGCAACCCTTGGTTTGGCATCGAGAATGGAGGATTCATCATTCCGAAGGATGCCGAAGGCAATGGCAACAACTATATGAGTGTGGAATTCCACTACTATCAACCATGGAGCTACGCCGGCGATTGCACCTACGATTACTGGGGGGATGCCTACAAGGATGCTGGCAAGACACCTGCTGACAACGAGAAGACGATGACGGATTTCTTCGATAAGGTGATGAATACCTGGAGCAACAAAGGACTGGGTGTCGTAATAGGAGAATGGGGAGTAACCGACCACTATAAGTCAAACTCTGTGAAAGTGCATGAAAACATGACCTACTACTGTAAGTTCCTGACTACGGAGGCTCGCAAACGAGGCTTCTCTACTTTCGTTTGGGACAACAACTACTTTGGTAACGGCTCTGAGAAGTATGGCATCTTCGACCGTTTCAAAAGTATGAAGGTGAATGCTCCTTGGATTCTTGAGGGAATCTTTCAGAAGTAATAATATGATAATAAGATGAATTATTTTAAACCTAAAACAAAATAAGAACTATGAGAAAGAAAACAAAGTTTCTCGGCATGCTCGGTGCAGGTTTGATGTGGATGCCTACTTCAGCCATCCTCGCTGCCCAGATGAACAATGCTGCTATGAGCGTTCAGCAGAACCAAGGCATCAAGGGTACAGTGGTGGATGCCACTGGCGAAACCTTGATTGGTGCAAGCGTGAAGGTGGCTGGTACAACCAACGGTGTCGTTACCGATCTGGATGGTAACTTTACGCTGAATTGCAAGCCTGGAGTCACACTCGAAGTGAGCTACGTCGGTTACAAGACGATGACCGTGAAAGCTGCTGATGGTATGAAAATCAAGATGCAAGAGGATGGTAAAGCCTTGAATGAGGTAGTTGTCACCGCCCTCGGTATCAAACGAGACCGCAAGGCTCTCGGCTATGGCTTGGAGGAAGTGAAGGGTGAAGAACTCACCAAGGCGAAGGAAACCAACGTCATCAACTCTCTTTCAGGTAAGGTGGCTGGTCTCGTCGTGCAGAACACCGCTGGCGGTGCTTCTGGTTCTACCCGTGTGCTTCTCCGTGGTAATACGGAAATGGCAGGCAACAACCAGCCTCTCTATGTGGTGGATGGTGTGCCTTTGGATAATACCAACTTTGGCAGCGCTGGCGAAGCTGGTGGCTATGACCTCGGTGATGGTATCTCTGCCATCAACCCTGACGACATCGAGACGATGAGCGTATTGAAAGGTCCTGCTGCCTCTGCCCTCTATGGTAGCCGTGCTTCTCATGGTGTTATCTTGATTACGACCAAGAAGGCGGCGAAGGATAAGATTGGTGTAGAGTACAATGGTTCTTTCACCATCGATACACAGTTGGCTAAGTGGGATGATGTGCAGACAACTTATGGTATGGGCTACAATGGTGCCCTTCCTACATCCAGTACAGGTGGTACCAACTCCAGTTGGGGTCCTAAGGCTGATGATTTCGTCTTCAAGTATTTCGATGGTGAGGAGCGTCCATTCAAGATGTATCCCAACAATGCGTCTGATTTCTTCCGCACTGGTTTGACGGCGCAGAACTCAGCCATCCTCTCTGTGAATTCAGGTAAGACTGGTATGCGTTTCTCTTTCACCGATATGCGCAACAAGGACATCCTGCCTAACACCAACATGAGTCGTGACAACTTCAACCTCCGTGTCAATACCTCAGCTGGTCCGGTTGACTTCGACTTCACCGCCAACTATACTCGTGAGAACGTGAAGAACCGTCCAGCCTTAGGTGATTCTCAGAGCAATGTAGGTAAGAACCTCATGACTTTGGCTGGTACCTACAACCAGGCTTGGTTGAAGCACTATGAGGATGCCGACGGCAACTACTCCAACTGGAATGCTAACGACCAGTATAACAGGAATCCATACTGGGATCTCTATAAGAATGGCAATACTTCTAAGAAAGATGTGCTCCGCTTGACAGGTAAGGCAATCTGGAATATCGACAAGCACTTGAAGTTGCAGGGTACCATCGGTACCGACATCAACAGCATGAACTTCGAGGACTTCATCGCCAAGACAACTCCAGGTACACCAGCAGGAAAGCTTACCGACCAAATCTTCAATAACAGAACACTGAACGCAGAGCTCCTTGCCCTCTACAACAACTCATGGGGCGATTTCGATGTCAATGCCACAGCGGGTGGCAACATCTTCAAGGTGAACAACAAGACCATCACCAATACCGGTCTTAACCAGCAGATGAATGGCATCAAGAACATCATGAACTATCAGGAGCAGAACACTCGTGAGAGTATGTACAAGAAGCAGATAAGCTCTCTCTATGCCAGCGCAAGCATTGGTTACAAGCATACTTACTATCTGGAGGGAACCATCCGTGGTGATAAGTCATCTACACTCCCTACCAGCAACAATACATATATTTACCCATCTGTATCGGGTAGCTTGGTATTCTCCGAGTTCATCAAGAACAAGAAGATTATCAATTATGGTAAAGTTCGTGCATCCTGGGCTAAGGTAGGTAGCGATACCGACCCTTACCAGCTTGCACTCAACTACGCCACAGGCAAGTATAGTTATTCAGGTTATACCATCGGTATGATAGCCAACTCAACACAGCCAAACAAGAATTTGAAGCCTACTATGACAGGTTCTTACGAGGTAGGTTTGGAGATGAAGTTCTTCAACGGACGTTTGGGCTTGGATGCTACCTATTACAACCAGAACTCCAAGAACCAGATTTTGAGCTTGGCTTCAACCACCACCTCTGGCTATTCTTACCGTTTGGTTAATGCCGGTGAGATTCAGAACAAGGGTATCGAGATTGCCCTCAATGCTCGTGCCTTGCAGATCAAGGACTTCGCTTGGGACTTGGGTGTCAACTTCTCGAAGAATTCCAACAAGGTGAAGGCGCTCGTAGATGGCATGGATTATTTTGAGCTTGCCAAGGCCACATGGTGCGGTGTATCAGTAGGTGCTCAGGTTGGCGAGAATTATGGTGCTATCCGTGGACACGATGTTGTTCGCAATGAGCAGGGACAAGTTGTCATCGATGCAGCCACAGGACTTCCAAAGGTTGACCAGAACGTGAAGACCATCGGCAACTCTTCTTGGGATTGGACTGGTGGTTTCTATACCACATTCTCTTACAAGAACTTCCGCCTCTCTGCATCTTTCGATGTGAAGGTGGGTGCTGATATCTACTCTATGTCTATGCGCTCTGCATACCAGACTGGTAAGGCAAAGGGAACATTGGCAGGCCGTGAGGAGTGGTACGCTTCCGAGGAGGCTCGTCAGGCAGCAGGTATGGACATCTCGGCATGGCGTGAGTCTGGCAACTGCAAGGGACTCGTAGTGGATGGTGTCATCGACAATGGTGATGGTACTTATCGTAAGAACGACATCGCTGTGAGCCCAGAAGATTACTGGAAGCACATGGCTACCAGCGTACAGAGCAAGTTTGTATATGACAACTCTTACGTGAAGTGCCGTGAGATTACTTTCGGCTATACCTTCCCAGAGAGTTTGTTGGGCAAGTGGGTCAAGGGCTTGAGCGTATCTTTCGTGGCTCGTAACCCATTCATCGTTTGGAAGAACATTCCTAATATCGACCCAGACTCAAGCTACAATACCTCTGGTCTTGGCTTGGAGTATGGTTCATTGCCATCTCGCAAGAGCTATGGTATCAACGTGAATGTGAAGTTCTAATCTCTTGATGGGGAAAGAAATGATAGTTCTTAACTGATTAAAAGACAACAATAAAATGAATAATATAATCAAGAAATATATAGGCAAGGGCGGTTTCGCAATGGCTCTCTTGTTGATGGCTACTGGCGGTATGATGACTTCTTGCTCTGACAGCACGATGGAAAGCATTAACACCGATAAGACCAAGGTGGACAAGCTGGATCCTAATGCACAATTGACAACTTCTTTGTTGCAGACATACGGTGATTATAGTTTGATGGATACTTATCGCAACTATATCACTGGTTTTCCACAGTATTTCGCTGGTGGTTGGAATGTAACCAATTATTCGGGTTCCAATTTCTTTCAGGATGATATTGCCCGTCTTATTTGGGACCGTTATTATGAGGTTTCCATCAAGAACCTTGTGGATGCCATCCACAATTCTGAGGACAAGGCTAATCTGAATGCCGCTCTTCGCATCCATCGTGTCTATCTCACGGCAGTTTTGGCAGATATCTACGGTGACGTGCCTTGTTCGGAGGCTGGTCTGGGTTATATCTCAGGTATCTCCACCCCTAAATATGATACCGTAGAGGAACTCTACAGCTGGTTCTTTGGTGAACTTGACGCTTGCGAGAAGCAGCTTGGCACAGGTACCGACCGCATTTCTGGCGATGTAACCAGTCTTGGTGGCGATGTGGCTAAATGGAAGAAGTATGCCAACTCTCTCCGTATGCGCTATGCCATGCGCATTTCCGATGTTAATCCACAGAAGGCAAAGGAGGAGTTTGAGAAGGCTGTGGCTGCTGGTGCTATCGCTAGTGCTGCCGACGATGCTTACATCAAGTATTCAGATTCTCCTTATACCTATTATGATGGAGCCAGCGACTATGATTTCCGTACCAATGCCTTGGGAGAGATACTCTATGGTCAGGATGCTATATCTCCTACATTCGTATGCTCTACCTTGTTCTATCAGATGCAGAATACTGACGACCCTCGTCTCTATCGCATCTGTCGCCACTATTACAACATGAAGCGTAGTCAGGTGAAGCCAGACAAGGAGCAGAACATCGACTTGACCGATGAGGTGTTGGCTTACTTCCAGCGTCAAGGTATTGGTGAGGAGCCTTGTAATCCTGGTGCTGCTTGGTATAGCGACTGGATGAACGTGCCTAAGGTATCAGAATTTCCTACTCTCGCTAAGTTGGCTGAGCAGGATGCTAACAATTATGACAACTCAGATTGTCTTGCACGTACGATGCGTCCATGCTTGAACATCGACTTTGAGATGCCTTCTTGCCCTGGTATTCTGATTACCTCTGCCGAGGTGAAATTCCTCATGGCCGAGGCTAAGACCAAGGGTTGGAATGTAAGTGGTGACGCTGAGACTCTCTATGAGGAAGGTGTTCGTGCTTCTATGGAGATGCTCAACAACTATTATCTCACGTCCAACAAGATTTCTGAGGATGAGATCAATGAGTTCATTGCCAACAACAAGTTGGGTGACAATCCTAAGGCGACCATCAACACCCAGGCATGGATTCTCCACATGATGAACCCATCAGAGGGTTGGGCTAACTTGCGTCGCTCCGACTATCCTGCTATCCTGGACAGAAGCCGATTAGGCATCTTTACCAATGGTTTCACTTATACCGATTCTAACATGGCTATGCCTACTCGCTTGCGTTATCCAGAGTCGGAAGGTCAGTATAACAGCGTCAACTATAAGGCTGCCATCGAGCGTATGGGTGGTACTGATGATTGGCACAAGCAGCTTTGGTGGGATAAGGCTAACGTCAACCTTCAGCCAGAATTCGCTCCTGCTAATGGTAAAGGATACATTAAGTAATTAAGAATTTAGAATGAACAATTAAGAATTGGCTAACGCCATAACTATTAATAATTATCAAGATGAAAAAGATAATGAATCAATATAAAGGTAATGTCTTGAAGGCAATGATGATGCTTTTCGCCATGAGCTTTGTGCTCGCAGGCACTGCTACACTGTCTTCTTGTTCCTCTGACGACGATCCTTTCTTCACTGTATCAGAAGATGACAATCCTCGTATCTTGAACACCGACTTGGCTGACCAGAAGTTGGATCGCAAGACCAAATTGAACTTGGAAATTAAAGTCACTCCTGTTCACTACACCACTGTGACATGGTTGCTCGATGGCACGCAGATTTATGAAGGTACTACCATCGACCAAACTTTGCCTATAGGTAATCATGAACTGAAGATTGTGGCAACCACCACCAAGGGCAAGACCACATCCCGCACCTTGAAGGTTACCGTGACTCCTGCTGCCGATGACCCAGCCTTGGGTACCAATGCCGTCGAGCTTTGGGTAGCTCCAGGAGAAACTACAACCATCCACAAGTGCAAGAACCTCCAGCTCGTTAAGAAAGTTCTCATCGCCGAGAAGGAGGCAGCCTTCGAAGTTCTCGATGAAGGTACGACATTGAAACTCACTGCTCCTTCCGGCCTCGCCAATGGCGATTACCCCATCACATTGGTAGATGCCGATGGCGTACAGTTCCCTGGCGCAACCATCAAGGTAACCACCGAGGCTCGCCCATCCATGGAGAACACCCTCTGGGAAGGCGAGTTCCCCGTGACATGGGGTACACCGTTCAATGCCTTGAAGGACACCTTCCTCTCAAAGGTCAAGGCTGGCACCATCCTCCGTGTCTATGTAGACGGCAAAGGCCAGGGCACTGCTGCCACTTCTTGGTGGAACAACATCCTTACCGGTAAGGGCGACCCAGAGCGTGGCGACTTCATGGTGGATGGACCTGCTAAATGGGAGTTTAAACTGACCGACTTGTCTATCCAACTCTTGACAGAGCAGCAAGGTCTCCTCCTCGTGGGTGACGGTTATACCGTAAAGAAAGTAACTATCGAATAAAATATTAGAAAGAATCCCGTTATTATCACATAACGTCAAACCTTAGAACTTATGAAGAAATTATTATTATCTATTTCAATGTTGGCATTTGCTTATACAACCAGTGCCAAGGTTCCAGTTATCAAGAGCGACCCTAAGATAGAGGCTCAAGTAGAACAAACCTTGAAGAAACTCACCTTGGAGGAAAAGGTAGGTCAGATGATGGAATTGGTGACCGACCTCTTTGGCGCAAACGACAAGAACGGTGTGTTCTATATCGACGAGCACAAGACCGATTCTATCCTTTCCCGCTATAAAATCGGCTCTATCCTCAACGCTCCTAATACTTGCGCGCCAACCGCCAAGCAGTGGGAGAAGTATATCTCTCAAATCCAGAAGATTTCGATGAAGCGCATCGGCATCCCTTGTGTCTTCGGTCTTGATCAGAATCACGGTTCTACCTATACACAAGACGGAACCCTCTTCCCGCAGAACATCAATGTAGCTGCCACCTTCAATCGTGAGATTGCTCGCCGTTCGGCTGAGGCTACTGCTTATGAGACTCGTGCCGTGAGCGTGCCTTGGACTTACAGTCCTACCGTTGACCTCGGTCGTGATGCCCGTTGGCCTCGCATCTGGGAGAACTTTGGCGAGGATTGCTACCTCAGTTCAGAGATGGGCAAGGCGATGGTCTATGGTTTCCAGGGCGAGGACCCAAACAACATCGACCAGTATCACATCGCCACTTCAATGAAGCACTTCATGGGCTATGGTGTGCCTTGGACCGGTAAAGACCGTACGCCAGCCTATATCTCTCCTGCCGACTTGCGAGAGAAGCACTTCGCTCCTTTCCTGGCGGGTCTGCAGGCTGGAGCCTTGACAGTGATGGTTAATTCCGCTTCCGTCAACGGTATGCCGATGCACGCCAACAAGGAAATCCTGACAGGATGGCTGAAGGAAGAGACAGGATGGGATGGCGTGCTCATCACCGACTGGGCAGATATCAACAATCTCTATACTCGCGAGATGATAGCTAAGGATAAGAAGGATGCGCTTCGCATCGCCATCAATGCTGGTATCGACATGATTATGGAACCTTATTCTTGCGATGCTTGTGACTACCTTATCGAATTGGTGAAAGAAGGCAAGATTCCGATGAGTCGCATCGATGATGCCTGCCGTCGTGTGCTTCGCATGAAGTACCGTCTCGACCTTTTCAAGAACCCAACCCAGAAACTGAAGAATTATCCTAAGTTTGGTGGCGAGGAGTTTGCCAAGCTCTCCTTGGAGGGTGCTACCGAGAGTATGGTGCTCCTGAAGAACGAGGGTAATATCCTTCCTTTGCAGCATGGCAAGAAGATTCTCCTCACGGGTCCTAATGCCAATCAGATGCGCTGCCTGGACGGTGGATGGAGCTATACTTGGCAGGGCCATCGTACCGATGAGTTTGCCGGCAAGTACAATACCATCTATGAGGCTTTCTGCAATCAGTATGGCAAGGAGAATGTGATTCTTAATCAGGGCGTTACCTATAATGAGAAGGGCAAGTACTGGGAGGAGAACGAACCTCAGATTCAGGGCGCAGTTGATGCAGCAAAGAATGTTGATGTCATCGTTGCCTGCATCGGTGAGAACTCTTATACCGAGACTCCTGGAAACCTGACCGACCTCTGGCTTTCTGAGAACCAGCGCAATTTGGTGAAGGAACTTTCTAAGACCGGCAAGCCTGTCATTCTGGTCTTGAATGAAGGTCGTCCTCGTCTCATCGCCGACATCGAACCATTGGCACAGGGCATCATCGACATCCTTATCCCTGGCAATATGGGCGGCGATGCCTTGGTAAACTTGGTATCGGGCAAGTCAAACTTCAGTGGCAAGATGCCTTACACCTATCCTAAGGAAATCAATTCGCTCGCCAACTACGACTTCAAGAAGAGTGAGGAGGTGGGTACGATGGAAGGTGCTTACGACTACAATGCGAAGATTACCCAGCAGTGGGGCTTCGGACATGGTTTGAGCTACACCTCTTACAAATATAGCAACCTGAAGGTTTCCCAGTCTGATTTCCGCCACGGCGACATCATCAAGGTGAGCGTGGATGTGAAGAATACGGGTAAGGTTGCGGGCAAAGAGAGCGTTCTTCTGTTCAGCAGCGACCTTATTGCCAGCATGGTTCCTGATGGCCGACGCCTCCGTGCCTTCGACAAGATAGAGCTTCAGCCTGGTGAGACCAAGACCGTTACCTTCGATTTAAAGGCAGATGACTTGGCCTTCGTTGGTTACGATGGAAAGTGGGTGTTAGAGGAAGGCGATTTCAAACTTATGATTGCCGACCAGAGTGCCGATATCCATTGTGAGAAAACTTATCAGTGGCAATCGGCTAACCGATAACCCAATCATATTGGTAAATGGTAAAGTAAGTTTATAAAGGAGTGTACCCATTTTGTGGTACACTCCTTTTTTTGACTTCGTCACTCAAAAAACACTTTGACGAAGATGTATCCGCTTGCCTTTTGCATCCTGAGCGGGCAACGCGTGTGCACCCGTAATAATATGAGCAATCTTTCTTCTGGCATATACATCGTGGCTGGTAAGAAGTTTGTTGTTAAGTAATGTATGAACGTCAAATATTGAAGGAGGATGCCTTGGCGGATGATTTCTGCCAAGGCATCACGCATTATATATGCGATAAAGTGTATAATCTGTTTCAAGTGCCGTTCGTTTATTGGTAAGTTCTTGCGTTTAATAATTTTTCTATTCTGCGGTAAACTGTTGTCCTTTATATTCTTCTTTAAACTCCGTAACCGTCTGTCCAGTTTGTTTTTTGAAGAAACGCATCAAATGTCCAGGCTCCGAGAAATTGAATTCGTATGCCAATTCACTGGTAGTTTTGTCAGTGAATAATATTTCATTCTTGATTTCTGCAAGTAGACGTTGTTTCAGCAGATGTACGGCCGTTTGCCCATATTGTGCCTGTACAGAAGCATTCAATGTGATGCGGCTGATGTTCAGCATGGCTGCATAGTCGGCCACTTGCTGGTATTGGCGGATATGTTTCTCTAAGAGTTGTTTGAACTCAAAGGCATGGTGGTTCTTGGGGGCATCAAAAGGCAGATGGTATTGAGCAGAATACCTACGATTAAGGGTCATGAGCAGATAATGAAGCAAGGATACGATGATGTGATAGCTGTCGGCAAGAGGATGGTTGAGTTCTTCTTTTATCCGCACAAGCAAACGCTCGTATTCTTGTTGTTCCATAGCAGTAGCCGACAGATAGGGTGGAAAATCTGTTTGATAGCAATAAAGCAAACGATAAGTAAAGAAAGGATCGGCAAGATAGGTTGAAAGAAAATCATCACGGAAAATAAGGAAACGATAATCCGTTTGGCTTTCATCAATATGCCACTCCTGATGGATGTGCGGCGAAAGTATCAGCACCGTATTGTCTTTCAACACGATATGTTGAAAGCCATAACGCAGCCACCCGGATGCTTTCCTGAAGAAAAACAACTCGAAGAAGTTGGTTTTGAAAGACGGATACTCCATCAATACGCCCCGCAAACGCTCGTGCGTATCGGTATTGATGTTGAAATCTACACCACATTCTGTTTTGCTGAAAGGAACTTGTGTAAGTTCTTGGGGATGACTCTCTAATTTCATGCAACAAAAGTACGAATAATTAATGGTTTATCAAAATGGTAGAGCACATATTATTAATGGTAGAATGTTTCTTTGTTTTATGCACTACCTTTGCACTCGTAATCAAAACAAATAACATTATGAAAGAAATTAAAATTGCAGAAAAAGGTGAGAACTTCACCACGGTGAACGTAGGTAAGTTGAATGAAATTAAGGAATATGAGTTGGCTATGGGCAATTTCTCTATCCCGGGAAAGATGTTTGCTGGACATGCACTACAAGCAACAGGCGCAGAATTGTCTTTCCAAAGTCTTGCAGCTGGGCAGGATTATGGCACACGCCATACCCATAAAACCCACGAAGAGCTTTATTTCATTCTTAAAGGTGAAGGCATTTTCGATGTAGACGGCAAACGATTTCCCGTTTCAGAAGGAAGCATCGTGAGAATTGCGCCCAATGGCAAACGTGCTTTCAAAAACACAGGCAGCAGCGAAATGCTCGTGCTTTGCGTACAATATAAGGCAAATTCGTTCTCTGATGATGATGAACCTCTGAAGGATGCTATTATGTTGGAGGCCAATGTTAAACTTTAATAAACAATGAATATCCAGCAAGTAAGAAACGCAACGATAATCGTTGAATATGGGGGAAAGAAAATTCTGATTGACCCCATGTTTGGAAAGAAAGGCTGCATGCCTCCTTTCCCCTTTAGTAGAAATCAACACCTGCGCAACCCACTTCATGAACTACCTTTTCCTGTAGAAGAGATGTTAAAAGGTGTGGATGCTGTATTGCTTACCCATCTACACGATGACCATATCGATGAGGCGGCCTATGAAATGATACCTAAAGATATGCGATTTTTTGTGCAAGACGAAAACAATCGACAGGTGGTGATGTCGCATGGATTTAATCATGTGGAAGTTGTCGGCGACAATACAAGGGTTGGGGAAGTGAACATACAAAAGGCCGAAAGCCAGCATGGTAATTTCATCATGAAGTATCCTGCTGGACATACATCGGGTTATGTATTCACTCATCCACAAGAAAAGACGCTCTATCACGCCGGAGATACCATTTGGTATGCTGGTGTAAAGCGCAATTTGAAGCGTTTTCGCCCCAAGGTTATCACCCTTAATGCAGGTGGCAATGGCTTTCGCTTGGGTGGACGCGTTATTATGAACGATGAAGATGTGGTAAAAGTTGCTGCAGCTGCACCTGATGCAAAGTTATTTGTGACGCATCTTGAAGGCGTAAACCATAATAGCGTGACGCGTGAAATGGTGAGAAAGCGTGCGGAAGTGGCAGGAATTTTAAACCGCGTCTTTATTCCTGAAGACGGTGAAACGGTAGAGGATTTATAAAGAATAAAGGAAGAAATATGGTAAAAACACTCATTGGAACGAAAGAGGTGCGTGGCATCATGACCAAGTCCAACCTCCCTGTTGGTGGCTATTCGGTGAATCCATACGTGGGTTGCACCCATGCTTGCAAGTATTGTTACGCCTCATTCATGAAGCGCTTCACAGGACATAAAGAAGAATGGGGCACTTTCTTAGACGTGAAGCATTGGCCTGCAATCGAGAATCCGAAGAAATATGCCGGACAACGGGTGGTTATTGGATCAGTGACCGATGGGTATAATCCCGAAGAAGCAACGTTCCGCAGGACACGTAAACTGCTTGAAGAGCTCAAAGACAGCGATGCAGAAATACTCATTTGTACCAAGAGCGACCTCGTGTTGCGCGACCTTGACCTGCTCCAGCAAATGAAGAAAGTCACCGTATCGTGGTCTATCAACACGCTTGATGAGACATTTCGTGCCGACATGGACAAGGCCGTGAGCATAGAGCGGCGTATCGCAGCCATGCGAAAGGTCTACGAGGCGGGCATCCGAACCATTTGTTTTGTGTCGCCCATCTTCCCTGGCATCACCAATTTCAAAGCTATTTTTCATAAAGTGAAAGATATTTGCGACCTCTTTTGGCTTGAGAACCTTAATCTGCGGGGTGGTTTTAAGGCCAACATTATGGGTTATATCAAATCATACTATCCCCATTTGTTCCCACTTTATGAAGAAATCTATTTGCATAAAGACCGGACATATTGGAAGCAATTGGAGCAAGAGGCCGCGAAAATGGCGCAGGAGGCTCAATGTAAGTATGTGGATAATGAATTGCCTTACGAACGAAGTCCCAAAGGACATCCCTCGATAGTGAATTATCTTTATCACGAAGAAATCAGAGGGTCAGGAAATACGGGTAAAAGGAATGTTATGCAATAAAACAGATGCGTATCTCTACTGTTGATAGACTACTTGGAGAATATACTTATAAGGCTTTCGGTATACTTGAAGGCTTCAAAAGCATATCAATTGATACTGCCACTTCCATATAGGAATATCTGCTCCATCACAGATGCAGGACGTTGTAACGTGTAATTATATATATGATTAAAGCATTGTTATTGATGGTCTGATACCAAACAGCAATAAATAATTATTATAAACGTAGCGGAGGTCTCCGGCCTCCGCTACGTTTGTTTTAGTCCTGATTTCCAATTGTAAGTTTCTTCAACGCATAGAATGATCCGTTGAAGATGTTGAAGTCGACGTAGCCCTTAATGCCTGGTAGTTGTCCGACATCAGTGTGTTGCCAGAAGTGCCACGTACCCTTGTATTCCACCTTGTCTACATAATAATGCGCTATCCAGTAGGGATAGTCGTCGAATACGGGCGCATTAAGGTAGCTCTCCTTAAATTTATAATATGTATATATGATAGGCTTCACGTGATATTTATCCTCTACGATGTGCAGCCATGTAAGAATGTCGCGCTGAAAATCCTCCACGTTGCGGTCTTGCGGTTTGTGCTCCACGTCGAGCACGGGCGGAAGGTCGCCATCCTCCAGACGCACTTGCTTTAGGAAGAAATAAGCCTGGTCGCGTGCCGACGATTTGTTGCTCCAGAAGTGGTAGGCTCCGCGTATAAGTCCGTGCTCACGAGCCTGGCGGAAGTTCTCCTTAAACCTGTTGTCGGTGCGCGACGAACCTTCTGTCGACTTAATCATCACGAAGCGCAGCGGATAGCCTTCGATATTGCTGTCGCGCAACTTGTCCCAATCAATCTTGCCTTGATAGTGCGAGATGTCTATGCCGTGTATCTCGTAGCCGGCAGGATAGTTGGTATCGCCGAAGAGCGCACGCCAGCGAAATCCGGTAGGACTGACGAAGTAGGTGTAGAAAGCCCAAACATATACGCATATCATCACAGCCGAACTTGTCCACCATACGGCACGCGGATGGCGTGAGAGTAGAGCGGAGAGGCTTGAGCAGCGCTTTTGTTTAGTTGTTGAGCGTCGTTTGCGAGGTTTGTATGTGCGTTTGTTTGCTTCCATATTGTTGTTTCTGTCACCATTTGCGTCCGCTGTCCAATCGGATTGCGTTCGCCATCTGATCGGGTTGCGTTCGGTGTCCGATCGGATTGCGTTCGGAGTCTAATCGGATTGCGTTCGGTGTCCGATGATAATCTCTTTATATAAGGACGCTTAAAGTCCTGCTTTTACATAAAAAAAGAAGAGCAGAATGACTGTTGTCACTCTGCTCTTGCTGTATAAAGTCTTTTGTTTTGAACAAGCAGAGTTTTTACTTAGCCTGCTCAAGCTTCAGAGTCTTAGTCGTCTGGTCGCATACCTCTGTTGGTCCCCAGTACTGGATTGGGCCAGGATATACGTAGCATGTGTTCTTAGCCCACTCCTCGCGATGAGCAGCGAAGAACTTGAACGGAGCACCATCGAGCTCAACAAGAGCCTTGCGGATAACTGGCTTGTTAGCACCGTTGCGACGCTCGATGTTCATCATCATTGTGATAGGCACACCACCTGCGATCCACTGCTCTGCAGGCGCTGTTGTGTTCTGGATGATTGACATGTAGCCAGTCTTGCCGTTGCTGATGAGGCGTGATGCGTTGAAACCGAGTGAGTAGCAGTAGTCTGCGTCGTAGTTAGACGGAGCTGCGCAACGTCCCTCGTAGCCGAAGAAGTGGTGCTGTGCAGAGAACTTGCCGCAGAACTTGCCCTCAGTCTTCCATGCGTCGAGCTTGGTGGCTACCATGCGAGAGAGAAGTTTCTCTGTCTCGATGAGCGATACCTGAACGTTGCCGTGCGGGTCGCGGTCGAGGCAGAGCTGGCGTGCAACGTCAGCTGGGAGCGACTCGAGAACTGCGAGGTTCTCCTTAGCGATAGAACTCTTAACGAATGCAATCTGCTCCTCAGCATTAGCGAACTCGCGTGACTCGCCTGTTGCAGGGTCGGTGAGCACCTCGTTGAGCTCAGCGATGAGCTTCTTGATAGCCGGGATGAACTCGATGAGACCCTCAGGAATGAGCACTGTACCGAAGTTGTTGCCGTCAGCAGCGCGGTCAGCAACAGCCTGAGCGATGTATGTTACAACGTCGTCGAGCGACATCTCCTTAGCCTCAACCTCCTCTGATACGAGGCAGATGTTAGGCTGTGTCTGCAATGCGCACTCAAGAGCGATGTGAGAAGCTGAACGGCCCATGAGCTTGATGAAGTGCCAGTACTTACGTGCAGAGTTGCAGTCGCGCTGGATGTTGCCGATAAGCTCAGAGTATGTCTTACAAGCTGTGTCGAAACCGAAAGAAGTCTCAATCTGCTCGTTCTTCAAGTCGCCGTCGATAGTCTTCGGGCAACCGATAACCTGAACGCCGTACTTCTTTGCTGCGTAGTACTCAGCGAGCACACAAGCGTTAGTGTTAGAGTCGTCACCACCGATGATTACGAGAGCCTTGATGCCAAGCTCGCGAAGAATCTCAATACCCTTCTCGAACTGCTCTTCCTTCTCGAGCTTTGTACGACCCGAACCGATGATGTCGAAACCACCAGTGTTGCGATACTGGTCCATGAGCTCTGATGTGATTTCGATGTACTTGTGGTCAACCAGACCGCCAGGACCGAGGATGAAGCCATAGAGCTTGTTCTCTGGATTCAATGATTTAACACCGTCAAACAATCCTGAAATTACGTTGTGACCGCCAGGAGCCTGACCGCCAGAAAGAATAACGCCTACGTTGAATGCAGGAAGCTCTGTCTTCTCGCCAGCCTCGAAAGTGATAACCGGCATTCCGTATGTGTTAGGGAACAACGCCTTGATCTCTTCCTGGTTACCTACTGACTGTGTTGCCTCACCCTCTACGGCCTTAACCGGACCCTGGAGAGCCTTAGGCAATTTGGGCTGATAAGCAGCTCTTGCAATCTGCAATGCACTAATTTCCATGTGATTTTAAATATTAAAATATGTAACGTATAAATAGATACTTTTTTTGCACTGCAAAAATACTCTTTTTCTGCGATATACTGAAAAAAAAGATAAGAAAACATACAATTAGAAGATTTTTAGCAATAAAACTTGTTGCGTATTAATATTTTTCTTATCTTTGGCATGTTAATTTAATCTTTTAATCAATAATCATTTTATTTGTTATGGCAAACAAACGAAACCTGAAACGCAATATTAATTATGTTTGTAGCGAACTTTTTTCGGAGGCAGTGGCTGCTTCCATGTACAGTTCAAAAGCAACAGAAGAGGACGTGAATGCATTGCTCGCTTCTATCCTTGTAATACATAATGACTATGTACGACGTGTGTCGCATCAAGAGCCAGGACTCTCGCCGAAACTGTTCTATAAAGACCTTGTGAACAACTTCAATAAGCAGGTGTCTGAGATTGTGGACCAGGTTGTAAATCTCGGCTAATCAGAATTTTCAAAACATAAACATACATAATACACAATGAGTTTTTTGCAACGCATTTGCAAGACATTGTTGTATAAACGCATGGGGTGGACCGCTCATATAGAAGTGGACCACCCCGAAAAGTATATACTCTGTCTTGCTCCACACACCAGTAACTGGGACTTTATCATCGGACTTCTCTACTCGCGTGCAGAGGGAATAAAGGCTAACTTCCTTATGAAGAAGGAGTGGTTCTTTTGGCCACTTGGTGTATGGTTCCGCCATCTTGGTGGCATCCCCGTCAATCGTTCGAAACATACAAGCATGACCGACGCTATGGCTGAGGCTGCGCGTCGTGCGCCAAACTTTAAGCTTTGTGTGACACCTGAGGGCACACGCTCACGTAACCCGAACTGGAAGAAGGGCTTCTATTTCATCGCTTTGAAGGCAGAACTGCCAATATTGCTATATGGTCTTGACTTTGAGCGCAAACTGATAGAGTGTAAGCACATGATTGTGCCGACGGGAGATGTGGAAGCGGATATGAAGCGTATCAAGACTTATTTTAAGGACTTCAAGGGTAAGAACCCTGAACTGTTCACCGTCGGTGAACTTTAATTTATATGAAGAACAGGTTATTGTCGATTTTGGTGTTTGCAGCAACCCTTGTGACGCTTCCTGCTTCAGCAGGGGAGCATAAGACATCGTCAAACGAGGGGCTGAATATTCGCCTTAAGAATTATGTGCTCGCCACACGAGCCAAGAATGTCGTCTACGCCGTACAGCCATATATGGAGTCGTACAGCGTAGACGACGCTCGTCGTGTGCTTACGCTCAACGTGAGTACAGGCTTCGCTACGCAAAACTTTACGGAGAAGAGCGTCGGCTACTATTATAAACGTCTTGCTAAGGCTTTGCCAAAACCTTACAATCGCTATAGGCTATGCATCAATACGGCAGGTATGCCGATAGAGATGCTTGTGCCAGGAGCGAAGTTGCGCGACGGTAGTGCACCAGCAGGGTGGGGGCGTATCGATTACTGTGATGCACCATGGGTGATGAACGAGTCGCAACCACATTTCGTTTCGCACGGACTCTTCGACCGTCATATTTCTCTTTGGCAGTCGCACGGCATCTATTACGACCAGAAGAAAAATAAATGGAAGTGGCAGCGTCCGAACCTTTTCTGTACTAACGAAGACCTCTTTACACAGACTATCGTTGTGCCTTATCTCATTCCGATGCTCGAGAACGCCGGCGCTGTGGTCTACACACCGCGCGAGCGCGACTGGCAGCGCAATGAGGTGATTGTGGACAATGACGGTCAGCGAGGATATGTGGAGGATAATGGTCGCGAGAAATGGCGTACAACCGAAGAGCGTGGCTTCGCCTTCCATCGTGGCATGTACCGCGATGGCGAGAATCCGTTTGAGCAGGGCACTGCTCGCATGGTGCGCACTACAAAGAAGAACAACGAGTCGTGGGCATCATATCAGCCTACCATTCCTCAGTCGGGTCGCTATGCCGTTTATGTGAGCTATCAGACCATAGCTAAGAGCGTAAGCGATGCGCAATATATAGTAGTGCATAAAGGTGAACGCACCTTGTTCCGCGTCAATCAGCAGATGGGTGGCGGTACGTGGGTGTATCTCGGAACGTTCGACTTTGATGCAGGCAATAGTGCCGCCAATCGGGTGATTGTCACCAACTCGTCGGCAGAGAAAGGTGTAGTTACTACCGATGCCGTGCGCTTTGGCGGCGGTATGGGTAACATACAGCGAGGAGGAGCAACAAGTGGTATGCCTCGTTGTTTGGAAGGTGCGCGTTATAGTGCCCAGTGGTCGGGTGCTCCTTATTCGGTATATGCAGGTAAGGGTGGTGCCGACGACTATATTGATGATATCAATACGCGCTCGAATATTGTAAACTGGCTTGCCGGAGGGTCGGTATATGTGCCTACACACGAAGGCAAGAAAGTGCCTTTCGAGCTTAGTCTTGCTGTGCATAGCGACGCAGGAGCCACGCATGTGAACGACTCGATTATTGGTTCGCTTGCTATCTGCACCACCAATTTCAACGACGGACGTCTTGCTGCTGGTGTGTCGCGACAGATCTCGCACGACTTTGCCGATATGCTTCTTACAGGGGTACAGCGCGACCTTACTGCCACCTATGGCAAGTGGACACGTCGCTACCTGTGGGATCGCAACTATAGTGAGACTCGTAAGCCGGAAGTGCCGTCGGCTATCATTGAGACTCTGTCGCATCAGAACTTCGCTGATATGCGCCGCGCACTCGACCCTAACTTCCGCTTCACCCTTGCACGCTCGCTTTATAAGACCATTCTGCGCTACGTCAATGGTAATCATTCGCTTGCTTGCGTTGTGCAACCACTACCAGTGAGCAACTTCCGCATAGTGCGTACTGCAGACAACCAGCTGCAGCTCTCGTGGCTGCCAGTGACCGATCGTTTAGAGCCGAGCGCAGTGCCTACTACATATAATATATACATAGCAGAGGGCAGGAACGGGTTCGACAACGGACGTAGTGTGTCAAGCACATCGTTCACGTTCACTCCGAAGCCGAATGTAGTGTATCAGTTCCGCGTTACGGCAGTAAATCGTGGTGGCGAGAGCTTCCCGTCAACAACGCTTGCCGCCTGTGTTAGTGCTCAGGCAGGAGCACGCGATGTGCTTGTAGTAGATGGCTTTACGCGCTTCGCCGGTCCGGCAGTGGTTGACGACGGCACACGCCAAGGCTTCGATCTTGATGCAGACATGGGCGTGTCGCTTGGCATTAATGCCGGCTTTGTGGGCAGACAGATTGATTTCGACCGCACACGTGCGGGCAGTGAAGGTCCCGGTGCTTTGGGCTATTGTGAGGACGAACTCGCAGGCAAGTTCGTCATGGGTAAGCAGCAGAACGAGTCGGTGTGTCATGTGGCAGACATAGCTTTGTCTGGCGCATACAATGTAGTGTCGTCATCTGTCGAAGCGGTGGAGAATGGCTTTGTGAAACTTGAGAACTATCGTGTGGTCGACATCATGTTCGGACTGCAGAAGGACGATGACTACTCGCTTGTGCGCTATAAGACCTTCTCAGCGTTGCTTCGCAAGGCTTTGGAGTCCTATGTGCGTGGCAACGGACGAGTGTTTGTGAGTGGCGCATACGTGGCGAGCGATATGCAGCTTGATGCTGAGCGTAGCTTTATGTCCAACTTGTTCAAGGTTGGCTTCGGCGGACAGAACACCAATACAGCTACAAACTTGGTGGACGGACTCGGCATCAGCTTCGACATCATACGCCGTCTAAACGACCGCCATTATGCCGCGCAGTCGGTAGATGTAGTCAGTCCGCTTGCACCAGCGTTCTGCGCTATGCGCTACGCCGACGGCACCGATGCGGCTGTGGCTTACGACGGCATCGACCATAAGGCGTTCGTAATGGGCTTCCCCGTAGAATGTATCAATAATGTGCGCTCACGCCAGCAGGTGATGAAGGCTGTTATGACATTTCTTGCCAAGTAATTTGGCTATTTCACGCAAACAATATAACTTTGCATGTATATTTAAGAAAAAACTAAAACATATAATATAATGTATAGATCGAATACATGCGGAGAGCTTCGTCTCTCTGACTGCGGCAAGACCGTAACACTTGCCGGATGGGTACAGCGCGCCCGCAAGATGGGTGGTATGACATTCGTCGACCTTCGCGACCGCTATGGTATCACACAGCTCGTCTTCAACGACTCTGACGACAGCGACCTTTGCGCACGTGCAGGCAAGCTCGGACGTGAGTTCTGCGTGCAGGTGACTGGCGTAGTAAACGAGCGTGAGAGCAAGAATGCTAATCTGCCTACTGGCGATATCGAGATTATCGCCAAGGAACTGAATATCCTCTCGGAGAGTGCTACACCTCCGTTCACTATAGAGGACAATACTGACGGTGGCGACGATATCCGTATGAAGTATCGCTACCTCGACTTGCGCCGTCCGACAGTGCGCAAGAATCTTGAGTTGCGTCACCGCATGACAATCCTTATCCGCAACTTCCTCGACTCGCAGAACTTCATCGAGGTAGAGACTCCTATCCTCATCGGTTCTACACCTGAGGGCGCACGTGACTTCGTTGTGCCTTCACGCATGAACCCTGGACAGTTCTACGCTCTTCCGCAGAGTCCGCAGACGCTAAAGCAGCTGCTCATGATTAGTGGCTTCGACCGCTACTTCCAGATTGCAAAATGTTTCCGCGACGAGGACTTGCGTGCTGACCGTCAGCCTGAGTTCACTCAGATTGACTGCGAGATGTCCTTCGTTGACCAGGATGATGTTATCAACCTCTTCGAGGATATGGCTCGCCATCTGTTCAAGGAAGTACGCGGCGTTGAGTTGCCGGCTAAGCTGCAGCAGATGACATGGCACGAGGCTATGCGCCGTTTCGGTAGCGATAAGCCCGACTTGCGTTTCGGCATGGAGTTCGTAGAGCTCATGGACGTATTGAAGGGTACAGGCACATTCTCTGTATTCAATGAGGCTGAGTATATTGGCGGTATCTGCGTACCTGGTTGCGCTGACTACACACGCAAGCAGCTCGATCAGATTACCGATTTCGTTAAGCGTCCGCAGGTAGGCGCAAAGGGTTTGGTTTACATCAAGTTCAACGCCGACGGCACCGTGAAGTCGTCTGTAGACAAGTTCTACACACCTGAGGTGCTCGCAAAGGTTAAGGAAACAATGGGTGCTAAGGATGGCGACCTCGTTCTCATCCTTTCTGGCGACAACGCCAACAAGACACGTGTGCAGCTCTGCACTTTGCGTCTTGAGATGGGCGATCGTCTCGGTCTGCGCGACAAGAACAAGTTCGAGTGCCTGTGGATTGTCGACTTCCCTCTCTTCGAGTGGAGCGACGAGGAGCAGCGCCTTATGGCTACTCACCATCCGTTCACAATGCCTAACCCCGACGATATCCCATTGCTCGACGAGCATCCTGAGCAGGTACGTGCCAAGGCATACGACTTTGTTTGCAACGGTATCGAGGTAGGCGGTGGTAGCCTCCGTATCCACGACAGCAAACTTCAGGAGAAGATGTTCGGCATCCTCGGTTTCACAGAGGAGCGTGCAATGGCACAGTTCGGCTTCCTCATCAACGCTTTCAAGTACGGAGCACCTCCTCACGCAGGTCTCGCATTCGGTCTCGACCGCTTCGTTTCTATTATGGCAGGTCTTGATTCAATCCGCGATTGCATCGCATTCCCGAAGAATAACAGCGGTCGCGATGTAATGCTTGACGCTCCTTCTACAATCGATCAGAAGCAGCTTGACGAACTTCAGCTGAAGGTAGATTTGACTGAGGAATAAGTATTTAGATATGCAAAACACGTTGATGTAAATCAATAAATGTGAAAAATATTAAGAAAAAGTCCGGGTTCCCGGACTTTTTTTGTATAAATATGGGAAGTTTGCAAAATATTTAACTAATTTTGCAAACAAAGAAACCCATAGCGTGCTCTACGTGAGGGACTTTATTAATGTTTTTATTAGATTATGGCAGAAAAGAAAGCAACAGAAAAAAAGGTAGCTGTAAAGAAGACTGCTACTAAGACAACTGCAACAAAGACTACTGCAAAGCGTTGTGCTACAAAGAAGGCTGAAGTTGTTTTGAATGTGAATGCAGAAAGCGTAGGTTTCCGCGCTGGTGATGTTTATCAGGCACTGGCTGCAGCTGAGAAGGCTTTGAGCATTCAGGAAATCGCAAAGGCTGCTAACATCAGCAGCGAAGAAGTTTACCTCGGTATTGGCTGGCTCTTCAAGGAGGGCAAGGTAAAGAACGAAGAGAACCTCATCACCTTGGCATAATCAAGGCAAAATTGCATACGAAAGGAGCTTTTACATATTATTATGTAACAGCTCCTTTTTCTATTTGTATATAGAGATAAATATTGTTCATATTTATTTTAAGAAGTGATAAAAAATATTTATCTTTGCATATCTAAAACTTTTTCGATATGACTCAAGATAGAAATCACCTGGTAATCATTGCTGGTGGAGTAGGAAGTCGTTTCTGGCCTATGAGCACGGAAGACAATCCGAAACAATTTATTGATATCCTCGGAGTTGGCAGAACCCTTCTGCAACTTACGTATGACAGATTTAAGGAGATCTGTCCGCTTGAGAATGTTTGGGTGGTCACGAATAAGAAGTATGCAGCCTTGGTGCGCGAGCAGCTTCCGGAGGTGCCAGCCGAGAACATCCTCCTTGAGCCATGTCGTCGCAACACAGCTCCTTGTATTGCATACGTCACTTGGCGAATTAAGGCGATAAACCCTAAGGCTAATGTTGTCATAACACCGAGCGACCACTTCGTGACTGATGTGGAGGAGTTCCGTCGTGTCATCAAGTCGTGCATGAAGTTCACGGCAGAGACAGACGCTATCGTTACATTAGGCATGTCGCCAACCCGTCCTGAGACGGGCTATGGCTATATACAAGCCGATCTTTCCACCTCTTCGCCACGCAATCGTGAGATTTATCGCATAGACTCATTCCGCGAGAAACCCGATTTGGAGACAGCAAAAGAATACATATCGCATAAGAATTACTTTTGGAATGCTGGTATCTTTGTATGGAGCGTTTCGACTATCGTTAATGCATTCCGCGTTTATAGCCCTACAATCAGCAAGATATTCGAGAGTATGCTATCCATCTATGGAACGCCTGCAGAGCGTGAGACTATAGATCAGCGCTATCCGGAATGCGAGAATATCTCTGTCGACTATGCCATTATGGAGAAGGCAGAAGAGATATTTGTCTGTCCGGCAAACTTCGGATGGACTGATCTTGGCACATGGACATCGCTGATGCTTCTCAAGCATCACGATCTCTACGGCAATACTACTATAGGTGAAAATATCCAATTATACGATTCGCACAATTGTGTGGTACACACTCTGAACGAGAAGAAGGTTGTTGTCCAGGGACTCGACGGATATATTGTTGCAGAGAATGATAATTCGCTTCTTGTGTGCAAACTTTCTGAGGAGCAGCGCATACGCCAGTTCGCTGAAGAGTAGGGCATTGGATATCAGAACATAAAAAAAGAGTGGGACAAAACAACAATTACGTTGCTTTGTCCCACTCTCTTTTTATCATCTGTTCGGGTATCAAATGCTGTTACAGACGTTATCTATTCGGCATCCAACGCTGTTCAACCGACACTTCCACACTAAAACTCGGATTGAAATTGTAGCGTAGCGTAGCCCCGATGCGGTCGCCAAAGTTGCCGAGGTCGTACATGGAGTAGGGGGATATGCCGAAGGCGTTGCGACTGAAACGTCCCATACCATAGCCTCCGCAGTAACCATCATACAGCCCGTATTGTAGTCGGTTAGCAATGTTGTTTGTTATAGACTTCTGTCCGTAGAGATAAGCCTCCCAATGCTCATTGAACCGATATCCAAGAACTGCTGACAGACCAGCATCACGCCAGTTGTTACCGGCATAGTTGATGTTGTTGAAGTATCCGCCGATGGCTACCGACAGTTTGTCGGTGACAGGCATGGCGTACATCAACGCTATGTTCTCCTGAAAACCAGCACCACTATGTGCTCCCTTGCCGAACGCAGCGAACACAGATGCACCTAACTGCACGTTCAGTCCGCGATGCAGCGCCCAACTACCAAATCCACCGCCCCAACCGAACGGATAGCGGCTGACGGGTGATGCTGTTGTGGCACTGAGCATGGGCAGATGCAGCGAGTCATTGTGAGTCGGTTGCAAATCGTATGACGGTTCTTCTGCTTTCTGCAGTTTGCGCAAACGTCCGCCGTAGCGTGTCGGCATGATACGCTGCGGAGCCGATTCGTCGAAGCGTGCCTGACAGTTGCCCCGGGTGCTTGTCGTCGTAGCATTGACCTCTTGTGCTGTAGCCGACGTTGTGAAGACTACCGACAAGACCAATGCTACGAGTGCTCTTGTCTTTTTTGTCATAAATGGTTTCTTCTTACTCGCCGAGATACTGACCGATGAAGAATATCGCACCAGTCTGTCTCTCTGTGATGATGTAGACGAACGGACGGTTGGCGTGGAACCTCACGTGGCGTGGCTCATCGGGGTTGAGTGCCGTCATCGCAACCATTCCTGCTGTTATAGCTGCTGCCTTTGTTCCCTCTTCGCTGACCTCTATCTTCGCATTCTGCAGCATCTTTGATATGAAGATGCTTGCGTCAGACATGTTCTTGAAGTTGGCTGCGCCTGTGAAGATAGATGGTGCACCGAGTTTTGATATGGCATCGTTGAGAACCACCTCTGTGCTTGTGGTGAATTTCGGCAGTTTCAGGTCGACAACGCACTTCTCCATATCTCTGTATAGCGAGCCTATTTTCTGCGCGTCGAGTTGCTTCATCATCTCCTCAATCGACACGCCTTCCTTAGGCAGCAGTATAGTCATGTTGTATGTGCGATTGCCGTAGGGCAGAGTGACCGCCTCAAAGGTGTTGTTGTTGAGGTAGCTGAAGTTGTCCTCCTGGTGCATCATTTGTACGCGTTTGATGTCGCGTGTGTAGCCACGGAAGTTTTCTTCTTTCGTCAGCTCCTTTTCAAATGGTGTCTCCCACGTGCCTTCAAAGTAGATGGCGTTCATCAGTACCGCAACGTCAGAAGCCGAGAATTGATCAACAATCTTCGGAATCATGCCGTTGGTCTGTTTGCTGCACCACTGGTTGATTTTGTCTACTGCCTTGCTCGATGAGAAATCAAGACTCTCTACGCCAGCATCGTACATCTTGCCGACTGTGTTTCGGAAGTCGCTTTTCAGCGAGAAGTGTTTGTCGGCAGCTATGTAGTTGGCAATGTTGATTGTTGTCTGCTTGTCGGCGGTTGCCGTACTGTTGAGCAATGCACGATACGACTCGTTAAGAGTCTGCAACGTCACATCGCTGACACCGAGCGATGCGAGTATCTCTTTCTGCGTGTCGCCGTCGGCACCATTCGCCAGCATACCCATCAGATAGGATACGCTAAGCGGTGATATAACTTTGCTCTGCATGTCAATCTGAGTCTTGAACAGATTGACGGCGAACTCATTGCCCTTGTTGATAGTGGCACGCTGGTCGTTAGAGAGAATCAAGTATTTCGCATCGGTATCCATGTACGAATTGGGTTTTGTGGCGTTGTCCTCCTTTGCAATCTTGTTTGTTGAAGAGCAACTTGCCAGTGCCAGTGCTGACAAACCGGCAAGTGCTGCAGTCTTTATCTTTTTATTCATATCGTGTTTACTGTTATCCTTTTCTATTATTTACGTTATTCCTCCTCTGGGGTAATCAGCTTGTAGCCCTTGCCATGGATGTTGATAATCTCAATCTGGTCGTCGTCCTTGAGATGCTTGCGCAACTTGGTGATGTACACATCCATTGAGCGAGCGTTGAAGTAGTTGTCGTCAATCCATATTGTCTTCAGGGCGAAGTCGCGCTGCAGAATTTCGTTGGCGTGGCTGCAGAGCAGCGCAAGCAGTTCGTTCTCCTTTGTGGTGAGCTTAGTCTGCTTGTCGCCGATGACGAGCAACTGTTTCTGTGTGTCGAACGTGAAGCGACCGATGTGGTACACCGAGCTCTCTTTGTTCTTCTTGCCACGAACACGGCGGAGGATAGCCTCAATACGGAACACCAACTCTTCCATTGAGAACGGCTTGGTGATATAGTCGTCGGCACCAATCTTGAAGCCTTCGAGGATGTCCTCTTTCATTGTCTTCGCTGTGAGGAAGATGATAGGCACTTCGGTGTTTGCCTGACGAATCTCCTGAGCAAGGGTGAAGCCGTCCTTCTTAGGCATCATCACGTCAAGAACACAGATGTCGTATTTTGTTTTCATAAAAGCCTTGTAGCCAGCATCGCCGTCGGGGCATAAGTCGGCTGCGTAGCCCTTTGCCTGCAAGTATTCACGAAGCAGCATACCGAGGTTCTCATCGTCTTCACAAAGTAAGATTTTCAAATTGTCTTCCATAATCGTATTATTTAATTGTTTTTATTCTATTATTTATATTCTAATTGCGCACCTTGCGTGTCGTTCCGTCAGCGTAGCGCACGATGGTGATGCCCTTTGCAGGAGCGTTGAGGCGCTGTCCGTCAAGCGAGTAGTAGCCGGTAATGGTGTTTGTATTGTTGTTCACCTGCTTGATGCCAGTCTCGCCCAACTCTACGCGGCATTTAGCTGCGTTCTCGATAGTCGCCTTTATATTGTTGCCATTAGTAACCTTCTTGATAATCAGTGCACAAACGTTCAGTTTCGATTTGTCCTGAATCAGCTTGTGCTGCGAAATGTTCTCGAAAGTTACTTTGTGAGTCTGCATCGTGCCTACGGTATAAGGACGAGTCAGCGAACCCTCTACGCCATACTGCACGCCTCTGCTGTCGATCGCAACCTGGTTGAACTCCAGTCCGTATAGGGTAGATTCGTTGCCTTTGAATCTGTCATATTCTGGCAATACCTGATCGTTCCATTCGCCTACACGGTTAGCCTGTCCCCAATTATCGTTCTTCAGTCCGTCGGCTGTGAGCACGTATGCCACATCGTATTCGGTGCCCTCTTCCACATCCAGACAAGGCAGTACATTAGCTGTTACGTTGATGTCCTTTCCGTCGTATGCAGCTTTTACGCTGATGTCGAAAGATGCAGTCTTGTCCAACTCGTATTTGAAGTTGCTTTGACCGTCAAAAGAGTTCACCTTTTCGTCTCTTGCGCACATGATGAGTGGACGGTTTGTATTACTCCATGTTGAAGACAATATGCTGCTATATGCATTTGTTGCAAGAGCATCGCCATCGTGTATTGAAATGCCGATGAATTCATCCGGATAGAGTCGTTCCAACGACTCCATAATGGCAATGCCGCGTGGGCAATACTGGCACCACAATCCGGTTACGTCCTCGAATACTACACGTTTCTTGGCAGCCTGCAGCACAGTCCAACGCTCGATGTATGTATAGGTTATGCTTGTTTCATTAGGATGTCCGTCCACCTCTGTCACGTTGAAGATGACATCGCTCTTGCCGAGTGTCTTGCCTGGCTTAATCGGAATCAACACCTGCTGCGTGTTGTCGAACGGAGTCTCGAAGTCGATGGTCTGTGGCTCGCTTGACTCCTGTGTGTCGAAGTCGTAGAGCGTGTATGTAATCTGCTTCACCGGATTTGTTCCGTAATTGGTGATATTTATAGGTGCGTTCACGAACTCGTCGTTCGGACTTACCGTCACCTTGCCTGCTGTCATTGGCGCTACTTTGTATGAGTCTGCCTTGGCAGTGAGCGTTGCGCCCGTCAGCATGACGAGCAGGAGCGATAGAAAGTGTAGTAGGTTTTTCTTCATAGCTATGAATTTTAAGTGTTTATGTTTAAGTGATTAATCCTTTCTTGTTGATATTTTCTTTTATCATATAGCATATTAATCTTTAATTATCGGCAGTTTTATGGTGAACTTCGTTCCCTTGCCGTATTCGCTCTCGATAGAGATGTCGCCGTCGTGGAGCATCACTATTTTCTTCACGTAAGCCAGACCTAATCCGAATCCTTTCACATCGTGCACGTTGCCGGTATGTACACGGTAGAACTTGTCAAACACCTTGCGGAAGTTGTCCTTCTTTATGCCCAATCCGGTGTCGCGCACCGAGAAGTAGAGATGGTCGTTGTCGTTCCATGTGCGTAGGTATATGTCTACCGGCTGGTCGGGCTTGCGATATTTCACGGCGTTGTCCAGGAGGTTGTTGAGCACGTTCTGGAAGTGCACCTCGTCGACGTACAGTGTTGAGTCGATGGCCTCAATCTCTGTGTAGATCTTTCCGCCGGTGTGCTCCACGCGCAGCGAGAATGAGTTGGAGATGTTCTCCACCATCTCGTTCAGGTCGAGCTTCTTCTTCTTGAACACCGCCTTCTTGCGGTCGAACATCGACATCTGCAGCACCTTCTCTACAAGGAAGCGCAGTCGTTTCGACTCGTCGAAGATCACCTGTCCCAAGTGCTTCGTCATAGCCGGACTCTTCGTTACCGACTCGTCGTTCATCATCTGTGCAGCGAGCGAGATGCTGGCTATAGGTGTCTTCAGTTCGTGGGTCATATTGTTGATGAAGTCGTTCTTTATTTCGGTGTAGCGTTTCTGTCTGAAAATCACTACTATAGTGAAGATGAACGTCACGAGCAATACGAGCGTGAAGGCTACTGACGGTATCATAAATCTTACTGACGAGAAGATGTACGAACCCATGTCGGGGAAGTGGATGCGCACTACGCCCATCTTCGACTGTGGGTCGTTGCGGAACAGCACCTGCGAATAGGTGAACTCTTCGCCCTCTTCTGTGTAGTCGGGACAACGATACACCTCGCGTCCGTCTTGTGTGCTGACGGTGAAGTGATATGGTATGTTCACTCCGTTGTTCATCAGCTCGGCTTTGAGGTCTTGATCGAGCAGCTTGAAGTTGATGCGCTCCTTAAGCGGACGTTCCGAGGCGGAGTAGAGTATTGAGTAGACCACCTCGTCGAGCAACGCCTTCTGATAGATATAGCGGTTCTTCACAATCTCTTGCAGCGACTTTGAGGCTTCGCTGAGCGAGTTCTTGTCCGTGCTCAGAATCATTCCCTTCGGCATCTGCGACGGCTTTATCGTAATAGTCTTCAGCTCGAACGATGAATATACCGTGCCGTCCTTTCCTGCAACGCTATACTGGTGCGACTGCTGTATGCTTCCGTCCAACTGTCCTGAGCGTGTGCCGATGGAGTCTTTGCGGAAAGCGCGTCGCTCTGTCTCGTTCACGTCTTTCTCAAGATAGCGCAGAGTCTCGTTGAGTTCCAGGTTGCGTGATGCCTGATACAAGGCGCGGTTCACCGACTCGTCAAACTGCTCCTTCTTCATGTCCACCATTGCCTGGATGTATTTTAGCTGAAGGAATAGCAAACCAAGGAAAGAAAATCCCATAATGATTGCTATTGTCCATATTGTTTTCTTCTTCATAATTTAAAATCTTACATCTGCAAAGATAGAAATCTTAGTTGATACTAAAGTTTAAATAGTTAATAAAAAACGAAAGATTCGCAATTATTAACCAAATTAAGTGGTTATAATTGCGAATCTTTAATTATACATATTGTATATGTCTGCTTATTGTCTTGAACTGATAAAGCCTTCGAGGTTTTCGTATTTGCGCTTCATCAGTCGGTTGTAGACGTTGCGCAGCCACAGTCGGTGGGTAGCAATGAAGCCTAATCCGATGAGTAGCATTGTCAAGTAGGCAATGTTCTCTGAAAACAGCGACTGTAGTATGTCCACAAGAATGTTTGGCACGATGAACACTATAGCCACCAAAATCATCTGTATGTAATTGGCTTTCAGACCGGCTTTGTCAGTCATCTTGGTGTTCAGCGGGATAGTTATCTTGTTGTAGACAGCCGTCTGAAAGGCTACAAAGTACTGGAAGCCAATTGTGAATATCATGTAGCTCACGAGCATCAGCAGCGACCACTTGCCGCTTATCACTGCAGGCAGCATAAGCAGGAACGGCGCAATCAGCAACAGAGAGCAGAACACATACTTTGCCTTGAGCAGCGAGAGGATGTTCTCGCGGTGTGTCAGCAGACAGTCGATGTAGTTGCCCTCGTAGCTCATCAGTCCGAGCAGGTTCATTGTGCCGAATATCATAAACACATATAGTCCCCAAAAGTTTGTCATGCCGCTTGAGTCGTACACGTCCGACAAAACAATAAACGCGCAGATCATAGCCATAGTGAAGAAGCCCGACCTCAAGGCTTTCTTCGGAGTGGCGTTCCTAAGCAGCAGCTTTATCTCGAGTTGCATGAAGAGTCCAATCTCGCCATACTTCTCGAAGAAGGCAAACTTATTGACCTTCTTCACACTCTTCTTTACCTCCGTGCGCATCAACTCGCGCTCTATACTTACGTATTGCAGTCGGCGGTTGACAGCAGTAATGCCTACAAGCACCACGATTGCAATAAAGATTGGTAGCACGTTGTGCTTGTCGAGCATAGTACCGACAGTGGAGTAGAGGTTGCAGAACTGATTCCAGCCTGCATTGCTGCCAACGTACAGCGGCATTGCTTCTATACCATATATAATAATAGGTAGTATCCACCATATTACCGAGCGGTTGATGAGCGTGCGTGCTATCGCGTACCACTGGCTGTTGATGAGGATGAGCACCAGGCAGAGCAGCATTGTCAGCGTGGCTGTTGCCATGCCGTAGCTGAACACTATCGACATCAATGCGTAGGGCAGGAAGAATGCAAACCAGACAAAGTTGCTTTTGCTGATGAGCGAGCTGTATATGAAGGCGTCGATGCATGTGTATCGTGGCAATGGTAGTAGTATGTAGGGCTTGATAATGTGTGCAGGTGTCTGCTGCATCGTAAACCTCATGTTGAAGTCGACAAGCAGCAGAAACGGTATGCCTATGCACAGATTTTCGGTTGCCGTTGCAGTGATGTCGCTATTTACAATGAGTGATAAACCAACCGCCAGTCCCATAAGGTAGATGACGATAATGAGGATAGAGAATAAAATGAAAAACTTGGCAAACTTGTTTTCCGTTGCGCTCAGACTGCGGTCGTCGGCAAGCTTACGATGCCGCAATAGCAGTCTGATAAGTTCAAATTTAGGGATGGTGCATTTCATGTTGTATTTGTCTGAAGCCAAGTCGTCGACCTTAAAATCTTATCTAAGGTCGATAACTTCAGCTGTGGGATAATCCTTTGAGTTGAATGTGAAGATTGCGTTAGAGAGGCTCTTCGGCGAGAAGTTGCTCACAGTGATGGTGCTCCACTTTCCCTTGTGCTTCATCTTTACCTTTGATGGCACACCCGTCTTACGGTTGATGGTGATGTACATCTCCGCGATGCTTTTGTTTTTGTTCTGTGCCACGAGATGCACCTCGTCGTTTGCGCCAGAGGTTGTAGCCGACATCTTGTAGCCTGTCTTGTACATTGTGATGAACGAGTAGGGGTTCATCATCTGCTGTTGTGCTTGTGTAGGCGTACTTACGTTCACCTCGTTGTTCTTCTTCATGTACGTCCACTGCGTCTTGCCGTTGTACCATACTGTCATTTGCGATGTGCGAGCGTTGAACTTGTTGCCCTTAATGGCTATGGTGCCCGACACGGTTCCGGTTGAAGCATTTTTCATTGTGAACGAAGCACTTGCTCCGCCCGATCTGCCTATTACTTTTGCCGTGCGGTCCAGTATCTTTCGTGCTGCGGCATCGTTCTTCTGTGCTGCGCTTGTGCTTACACCAAGCCAGGCCATGCACATTGCCATGATAATTCCTAAAAACAAACGTCTCATAATTCTACTATGTGTTTTGTTATTTATATCCAGTTTCTTATTAACCTCTCAGTTGGTTCATGATAGCTGTCAGCTGGCCCTCGTCAGCGATGAGCACATCGCGCGGCTTACTGCCGTGTGCTGCGCCCACGATGCCTGCCTTCTCGAGCTGGTCCATGAGTCGTCCGGCACGGTTGTAGCCGATAGAGAAGCGACGCTGAATCATACTTGTACTGCCTTGCTGACTGACGATAACGGAGCGTGCTGCCTCCTCGAAGAACGGGTCGAGACTGCCCATGTCTGCACCGCCCGTGTTGCCGCTGCCCTCTGAGTCGTCGCCCTTCGGTTCTGGCAGCTCCATAGGATGTGTCGGACCCGACTGATGTTCGATGAATTCGTTAATCTCGCCGATCTCTTTCGTGCTGATGAATGCACACTGCACACGTGTCGGCTCGTTGCCGTTGAGGTAGAGCATGTCGCCCATACCGATGAGCTGATTAGCACCAGGACGGTCGAGGATGATGCGCGAGTCCATCATCGAGCTTACCTTGAAGGCGATACGTCCAGGGAAGTTCGCCTTGATGTTACCAGTGATGATTGATGTGGTAGGACGCTGTGTGGCAATAATCATATGTATGCCGACAGCACGTGCCAGCTGAGCGATACGTGCGATTGGCATTTCCACCTCCTTGCCGGCTGTCATGATAAGGTCGCCGAACTCGTCGATGATAACCACTATGTACGGCATGAACTCGTGTCCGTGTTCCGGGTTGAGTCGGCGGTGCAGGAACTTGTCGTTGTATTCCTTCAAGTTGCGTGCGCCTGCTAATTTCAGCAAGTCGTAGCGGTGATCCATGAGCGTACACAGACTCTTCAGCGTGCGTACTACCTTTGTCACATCGGTGATGATTGGCTCGTCGTCGTCGTCCACCTGTGCCATGAAGTGGTCAGCGATAGGCGAGTAGACACTGAACTCCACCTTCTTCGGGTCGATGAGCACGAGCTTCAGTTCGTTCGGGTGTTTCTTGTAGAGCAGCGAAGTGATGATCACGTTCAGACCTACCGACTTACCCTGACCCGTAGCACCGGCTACGAGCAGATGTGGAATCTTCGTAAGGTCTGCCATGAACACCTCGTTGGTGATGGTCTTTCCGAGCACGATAGGCAAGTCGTACTTCGTCTCCTGAAACTTCTTCGAGTTCAGAATACTCTCCATCGATACATTATGGCGCTTTTTGTTCGGCACCTCAATACCGATAGTGCCCTTGCCTGGGATTGGTGCAATGATGCGCACGCCGAGAGCCGAAAGGCGTAGCGCGATGTCGTCTTCGAGATTGCGTATCTTTGTGATGCGAATGCCCTCTGCCGGAGTGATCTCGTAGAGCGTGATAGTCGGACCAACTGTAGCTTTTATCTCGCGTATCTCGATGCCGAAACTCTTGAGCACCTTGATAATCTCTTCGTTATACGCCTTTATTTCATCCATATCGATGTATGGCTTGCCGTCGTTCTCGTCTTTGGTGAGCAGACTAAGTGTCGGGTACTTGTATCGTGTGAATGGTTCAAGCGGATTAATCGGCGTATTGATAGCCTCGTCGGTGAGTTGTTCGCCCTTCGCCTTTTCGTCTTTACCCACCTCTACGGTCAGTTTTTCGCCATCCGTTTTGATGGGGGTAGGGGTGGGAGTAGCGGTTATTATCGGTTCGGCTATAGCCTTGTTCGGTTTCTTTGCTCCGAGGTTAGAGAATTCGGTGAGGTCTATAACCGGTGTTGGTTCGCTCTCTTTTCCCGTTTCTTTAGCAGAGTTTGTTGTCTTGTCATCTTCCGTGCTTAACTTGGTGTGGCTATCCTCAATGCCCGTTGTGTCGCTATCGGTGTTCGATAGTTTGTCCGTAACAATCTCCGAAGCCTTACCCGTGAAGCTCTTTATGGGATTGAACATACGGCGCACCCATGTAATGGTCTGCTTGCTGACGAATGTGAGCAACGCTATCGCCGTGAAGAATAAGACAGCAGTTAGTCCCGGAGGTCCAATCACATTTTCTGTGAAGTCGACGCAGACTGATCCGTGGTAGCCACCAGGGTTGAAAATAGCCTCTGGCATGAGTGGTGCGAGTACTTTAGCAAGGAACACCGACAACCATATCATGGCTATGCCCATTCCGAAGAACCACTTCCAAATGTTCAGCACATATATCTGCATCATCTTGATGCCCGAAACAAGCAAGAAGCAAGGCACGAAGAATGCTGCGTAACCAAAGTTTTTAGTAACGAGGGTGTAGGATAATATAGCTCCCATCGAACCACAATAGTTCTTAAACACCTTGCCTTGATTGAGCCATTCGCCAGGGCGTGTGTGTTCGAGCAAGCTTTGGTCTTCAGCTCCCGTATTTATGTAAGAGAACAATGCCACGAAGGTATAGACAGCGAACAGTGCTATCACCATGCCCAACAGGAAGTCGGTACGCTCGCTTTTGAGAATACTTTGCAGTCCTATTGCTTCTTTAAAATTAGAGGCTTTGCGCTCCGTCTTTTTCTTTGCCATATATTTTGTTTGAAATTGTGTTCATATATTAGGAGGTATGGGCATCCTGCCCATACCACGCATCCCACACCGTAGGAGTTATAGGCATCCTGCCTAAATTGTTTACAAAATTAGTGGAAAAAAGTTGGAAACGACCATAAATTCGCAACTTTTTTCTAATTTTGCAAAATCTTTCCACATCAAGATGAAAACAATATACAATAAATTTGATAAAAGCATTATAAATTCTCTGCCATTGGTCGATTTTCAGGGTCGGATAACAGTGGTACTCAACGAGTCAGAAGCTGACCGCGCTGTCGACTATCTTCTCACGTGCGACGTGTTGGGGGTCGACACCGAGACGCGCCCTGCATTCCGTCGTGGACAGAACCATAAGGTTGCGCTATTGCAAGTTGCCACCCACGACCAATGCTTTCTGTTCCGTCTCAACCACATCGGTTTGCCCGATTCGCTCGTGCGCTTGCTCAGCAACAAACTCGTGCCAATGATTGGTCTCTCGTGGCACGACGATTTGCTCTCGCTCCATCGTCGTCGCGAGTTCGAACCGGGTTGGTTCATCGACATACAGGACATCATCGGCAATATCGGTGTCGAGGATAAAAGTCTGCAAAAACTCTACGCCAACCTCTTCGGCGAGAAAATCAGCAAGCGACAGCGCCTCACCAACTGGGAGGCGGACGTGCTTACCGACAAGCAGAAGGAGTATGCCGCTATCGACGCATGGGCGTGCATAAAGCTCTACAACGAGATAATGCAACTGATGGCTACCCACGACTACGAACTGAAGACGGTCGAAGAAGAATAAAACTACGCACCCCACCAGGGGGTGCAGTGGTCCCCACTGCACCAACCAAATAGATATTAATAGATGGTATGGGCAGGATGCCCATACCTCCTAAGTATTAGAATATGTACAAAACACTATATTTAAAGAAAGGTAAGGAGGAAAGTCTCAAACGTTTCCATCCTTGGATATTCTCCGGTGCCGTAGCCCAGATTGAAGACGGCGTAGAAGAAGGCGAAATCGTGCGCGTATTCACCTCGCAAGGCGACTTCATCGCTGTCGGCATGTATCAGATCGGTTCTATCGCAGTGCGCGTGTTGTCTTTCCGCGATGTCGAGATAGACGGCGAGTTCTGGTTCTCGCGCCTGCAGTCGGCTTGGCAGATGCGCCAGGCTATCGGACTCATCGGCCGTGAGAACAACAACACGTTCCGCCTTGTGCACGGCGAGGGCGACAACCTCCCCGGTCTCGTCATCGACTGCTATGGCGACACCGCAGTCATGCAGGCACACAGCGTTGGTATGCACCTCGTTCGCCATGAGATATGCGAGGCTCTTGTGAGAGCTTCCGAAGGCGAGATAAAGAACGTTTACTACAAGAGCGAGACAACGCTCCCGTTTAAGGCAGACGTAGAGCACGAGAACGGCTTCATCTACGGCTCGATGGGCAGCGACGTGGCTATGGAGAACGGCTTGAACTTCCACATCGACTGGCTGAAAGGACAGAAGACCGGCTTCTTCGTCGACCAGCGCGAGAACCGCCATCTGCTCGAGACCTACTCGAAGGGTCGCTCCGTCCTCAACATGTTCTGCTACACGGGTGGCTTCTCCGTTTACGCCATGCGTGGCGGTGCCAAACTCGTCCATTCCGTCGACAGCAGCGCAAAGGCCATCGAACTCACCAACAGAAACATCGCCCTCAACTTCCCCGGCGACGAGCGTCACGCTGCCTTCTGCGAGGACGCCTTCAAGTTCCTCGATGCCAACGACAAGACCTATGATCTTATCGTGCTCGACCCTCCCGCGTTCGCCAAGCACCGCGCAGCTCTGCGCAACGCCCTCAAAGGCTACACACGCCTCAACGTCAAAGGATTGCAGCGCATCAAGCCCGGTGGCATTCTCTTTACCTTCAGCTGCTCGCAGATAGTCACAAAGGAGAACTTCCGCAACGCTGTCTTCACAGCTGCAGTGCAGGCCAACCGCAAGGTGCGCATCTTGCATCAAATCCACCAGCCTGCCGATCACCCGATTAACATCTACCACCCAGAGGGCGAATACCTCAAGGGATTAGTCCTTTACGTCGAATAACAGTAGGAGGGTATGGCATCCTTGCCATACCCACGCACCCCCACTGGGGGCACTTGTAGGGGGTGCACTTGTCTCAAGTGCACCAACCAAGCAAGAACTGCACCAACCAATAAGTGTACAAACCAACCTCTGTTGGTGCACTTGAGACAAGTGCACCCCCTAAGGAACCGCACCCCACTTAGGAGGTATGGGCATCCCTGCCCATATCCACGCACCCAAGTTGTTTACAAAAGTGGTATGGGCAGGGATGCCCATACCTCCTACCACACAGCAAATGAACAATTTACCAACAATCAGCACATTCGTCAACCAAGCACTACGCTTCGCCACCGCCCACCAGCTCCTCACCCCCCGTGGCAAATACATCATCGCCCTTTCCGGCGGTGCCGACAGCGTGTCGCTGCTCCTCGTGCTGAAACACTTAGAGTCCGAGTTCGGCATAACCCTCGAAGCCGCCCACTGCAACTTCCATCTGCGTGGCGACGAGTCCCTGCGCGACGAGGAGTTCTGTAAGCAGCTATGCCGTCGCCTCCACGTACCCCTCCACCTCGTCCACTTCGACACGCACGCCTATGCCGACCTGCATCATGTCAGCATCGAGATGGCAGCACGCGACCTGCGCTACGCCTATTTCGAGCAGCTCCGCCGCGACATCCACGCCCACGACATCTGCGTCGCCCACCATCGCGACGACAGCGTCGAGACCCTCCTCCTCAACCTCGTACGCGGCACAGGCCTGCGCGGACTGCGAGGCATACAACCGCGCAACGCCCACATCATCCGCCCCCTTCTTTCCCACAGTCGCCAGCAGATAGAGCAGTACCTCGATGCCCTCGGCGAGAGCTACGTCACCGATTCAACCAACCTCCATAACGACGTAAAACGCAATAAGATACGCCTTAACGTTATACCATTGCTGCGTGAGCTAAATCCAAGCGCAAGCCAATCCATCTTCGAGACATCACTGCGCGTCACCGAAGCCCTTAAAATCTTCGACGACGCCATACAGCACGCCATCGCCGACGTCACCATCTCTCCAAGGGAGTACACTTGTAGGGGGTGCACTTGTCTCAAGTGCACCAACCAACCAGTCGAGAAGTGCCCCAATCAATCTGTAGAGAACTGCCCCAACCAATCTGTAGAGAACTGCCCCAACCAAGCAGTAGAGAACTGCCCCAACCAACCTCTGTTGGTGCACTTGAGACAAGTGCACCCCCTAAGCAACTGCCCCAACCAACCAGTAGAGAACTGCACCACCCCTCAAACTCAAAACTCAAAACTCATTATCTCCGTCCCCCGACTGAAGCAGCAGCCCTCTCCCGAGTACACCCTCCACGAAATACTCAGTCCCCGAGGCTTCACCTCAGCACAAATCGAGCAGATATACACCTCGCTCGACACCAACCCCACAGGCAAAATCATCACCTCCTGCTCGCACGAACTCGCCTTCGACCGCAGCACCCTCATCCTCCAACCCAAAACACCCACACCCCTCGTCCGCCCCATGCACATACCCGAAACCGGCACATACGTGCTTAGCGATAACCTGAAGCTGAAGGTAGAGACCGAAGAATGTGGCGACCGCTACGAACCCAGTCGCGCTGCCGACTGCGCTTGTCTTGATGCATCCGACATCAAGTTCCCTCTAACCCTGCGCCACACACAGCCCGGCGACCGCTTCGTTCCGTTCGGCATGACCGGCATGAAGCTCGTCAGCGATTATCTCACCGACCGCAAGAAGAACGTCTTTGAGAAACGTGCACAACTCGTCCTCACCGATGCCCAGCAGCGCATACTCTGGCTCGTCGGCGAACGCACCGACAACCGCTTCCGCATCAACGCAGACACACAACGTGCCCTCCGCCTCACTCTTCAATAGGAGGTATGGGCATCCCTGCCCATACCACGCACCCCACTTAGGAGGTATGGGCATCCTTGCCCATACCACGCACCCACATAAAAAGAAGTGCACAAACCAAGCCAACCATGTTGCCGCAGCGTGGTAACCATGTTGCCGTAGCGTGGCAATCAAGTTGTAGTAGCGTGGCAATCAAGTTGTTGTAGCGTGGCAATCAAGTTGTTGTAGCGTGGCAATCAAGTTCTCTCAGGGGGTGCACTTGTCTCAAGTGCACCAACCAAGTAATCGTGCACCAACCTGTAGACAAGTGTACCTCCTAAGCAACTGCACTAACTAACCTCTGTTGGTGCACTTGAGACAAGTGCACCCCCTAAGCAACTGCACCAACCAACCCAACCAAAATCTCACGGCATAGCTGGCAGATAACCTGGTAGATATCCCCATCTAAGAAATATCTACCAGCCTTTATTATCTTGATAATAAGTGCAGTACACCATTTCTGGGAGATATGGTAGATTTTTATCCCAACTGACTTATAATTCGGAAATTTTATCTAAATTTGCATCAAAATCAAATAAGCATAACATGGAACCATCTATATATAGTTTTTCACTTTGTATCGCGCTGCCGTTGATGCTGTTCTTTGGCTTTTATTTTTTGTTTGCCAAGACACCGGAAAAGAAAATTTTCGAGAATTATCTTCGCTCCAGGCGGATAATGGGTGTCGCACTGCTGTTGCTCGCCGCCAATTATTCGGTACATTTCTTTTTGGGAATAAGGTTCGAAAATGTCAATTCTGCCATATTGATGAATCTGTCCACCTACTTTTTGTGCTACAATCTGTTCAGCTCAGCAATGATAACACTGCTCGACCGTTTCTACATAACGCGCAAAAGGTCACGGACACACATCATTCTATGGGTTATCTTCTCAATCCTTTCCGGAGTCGTATTATTGCTGCTGCCAGGTGGCACCATGCAAAAGATTGGATTGCTGGTTTTGGCTGCATGGCTGGTGATTTACGGGCTTATGCTTGCCCGAAGAGTCATTGTTGCATACCGCAGAGCCGTCAGAATTTTTGATGACACGCATGCAGATGATATAGGCGCATATATCGAATGGCTGTCCATATTCACTTATTGGGCACTTATCTTCGGCGTCGGATGCGGATTGTTGACATTTCTGCCAGACAAATATGTTTTTATCTGGATTTTGTCGTCAATCCCGTTCTACAGCTATCTTTTCTACAGCTATCAGAACTACCTGCTATTCTATGAACAGGTAGAAAATGCTTTTGAGCAAGATATACAGTCTGAAGAAAAACTTCTGACAGATACGGAAACAGAACCTGAAATAGTTTCTGGGGAAGAAGTTCCAGTGTCCTATACAGAAATTATAGAGAAAGTGGACAACTGGATAAAGACAGACGGCTATGTCCAGCAGGGACTTACCATAAAAGAACTGTCCAAAATACTTTATACGAACCGTACCTATCTTTCCGCTTATATCAAGACTACGTATAAAATGACATTCCGCGAATGGATAACCAGTCTCAGGTTGGAGTATGCGAAAAACATACTGAAGGAGCATCCAGAAATCAATATACAGAAGCTGGCTGAGTCTTCTGGTTTTCTTTCCCAAAGTAACTTTATCAAATTATTTTCCGAGAAAGAAGGATGTACGCCTGCCAAATGGAAAAAATCAAATCGGGAATAATTTGTGTAGTAAAAAACATCTGAAAAGGTCACAGAAACCCATTTCCAAAAAGTGCTCAAACGACAAAAAAGTGCTAATTCGACAATTCAAAAAGTGCTAATTCGACAAAAAGATGCTCAAATGACATTATTTATAAAATTTTATAGCAAAAGTTTTTCTAATCTTTTGGGCATAGAATGACATTTATTATCTTTGGAGAGGACAAAGATAATAAATGCAAGTTTATATGAGCAGAAAAATCACTTTTCTTACCTTGTTTCTGTGGCTGATGACGGTAACTTTTCCTGTCATTGCGCAGTAGAAAACAGACACGACCTACACCTTCCGCTTCGTTTCGCAGAAGGACATGTTCTACGTTCCTTGGAATGGCAATGACACTGAACTTGCCCGCCTGTTGGAATGTATCGAAAACAGTAAAGCAACAATTTTTGACGGCAAGTTGCCGCTACTGGTTGACGGCTACTGCAATTCGCTGGGCGGTGAAGCTGAGAACCTTGCAACGGCGAAGATCCGTGCCAATCGAGTAAAATCAGAACTGATTACACGCGCGAAAATCAAGGAAGAAAACTTCATTACCCACAATCATGCGACAGGGGGTGATTTTGTGATCGTGCGCCTAACGGTACCCGCAAAGGAAACAGCCACGATGGATGCGGAAGCGGAAGCGCGACGCAGGGCAGAAGCCGAACGACTGGCAGCCGAGAAGCGTGCCGAGCAGGAACGGCTTGCCGAAGAGCAGCGCAAGGCGGAAGAAGCCCGACTTGCCGCTGAAAATGCAGAAGCCGAGAAAGCCGCTCTACAAAATACACTTGCCGGCACGCCGTCGGAAACTAAAATCACAAATGATTATCATCTCTCCCTGCGTGCCAACCTATTGCGCTGGGCTATCTTGACACCAGATCTTGGCGTGGAATGGCGCATCTGCCCATCGTGGGGCATTGCCGTAAACGGCTCGTGGACTTCTTGGAGTTGGAATGACAAAGACCGTCGCTATGCACTCTGGGAAGTGGATCCGGAAATACGTTATTACATGGGTGAGAAGAAAGCCTGGTATCTGGGTGCGATGTTCAAGGCCGGACAGTTCAACTACAAGCTCTCCGAAACAGGCAAGCAGGGCGACCTGATGGGTGGCGGCATCACCGCCGGCTATCAGCTGCGGCTGAACAAGGCACTGACTCTTGATTTCAACCTCGGTTTGGGCTACCTGAATGCCGATTTCGAAAAATATGAAGTCATCGATGGTGTGCGCGTGCGCTGTGGCAACGAGACAAAAAATTGGTGTGGCCCCATCAACGCCGGTGTGACATTGGTATGGAAGTTATTCTAATACGGAGGAATAGAGTATGAAAGCAAGACAATATATATATATGATGGGAATGGCAGCCGCCGTGCTGCTCTCTTCCTGCGTGAAGGACACGCTTTATGACACGCCGCATCCCGACTATGGGAAAATTGCGGTGACAGCCGATTGGTCGGCCTGCGGTGAGGGTATCAACATACCTGCCACGTGGACGGTCACCATGGGGGACTATACGGGTACGGAAACTTCCGCCACCCATGCCCCCGACCATCTGTTTGCTCCAGGCAGCTACGCCCTTGCGGTGTGGAACCCAGCTGAAGGAATCACGGTAAATGGTACCACCGCCACCATTGCCGCAGCCACGGGAAACCGGGCAGGCACGGATGCCTTTGTAAACAATGCCCCGGGATGGTTCTTCACCTATACGAAACAGGTGAGCGTCGAGAAAGACAAGGACTATCCGCTGACAGCCGCAATGAAGCAGCAGGTACGCGAACTGACGCTTGTCGTCAAACCGACGGGTGATGCCGCCGGACGCATCACGGAGATTGTTGCCCATCTGACGGGTGCAGCCAGAACACTCGATTTCGCTACCGATACCTACGGAGCCGCTTCAAACGTCGTGCTGCCCTTCACCAAGATAACCGAAGGTGACGATGCCGGTAAGTGGAAAGCCACGGTGCGGCTGCTGGGTGTGACCGGCACGGAACAACTGCTGATGGGTGAAATTCGCTATGCTGACGGCAACCCGACCCCCACCACGCTGAAAAGCGACCTCACAGAAGCTCTCAAGGAGTTCAACACCAGAAAGGGCAAATCGCTGACCCTCGGCGGAACGCTGGTTGAGACTCCCGAAGGCATGGAAGTGGACGGAGCCGAAATCAACGGCTGGGAAGAAGTGAAAGGTGATGATGTAAATGCTGATTTGTAAACAATAAAATTATAGATATAATGAAGACAAGATTTTTTACACTTGCGACGCTCGCCCTCGCACTGGTAGCCTGCAACAACGACAACGAGAACCTGAATGGTGACCCCGTGGCCGCCCAGTTTACCGCCAACATCGCCCCCGCCACCCGCGCCAGCGGAACCACCTGGACTGGCGGCGACCGTATCGGCATCACCGACATCGGCAACGATTCCCAGTACGACAACGTGCCTTTCATCCTGAAAAACGGGAAATTTGAGGCAGAAGGAAAGGTCATCTATATCGAAGATACAAAGACCCATACTTTCCGCGCCTACTATCCGTACAACGCGGCGGGAGGCATCCTCACAGCCACGACAGATGCCACGGCGCAGCAGAACCAGCCTGCCATCGACTTCCTCTTTGCTTCAGGAGCCACGGGAGACAAAAACAACCCGGTAGTAAGCTTCACCGACAAAACCGCCAAAGGCGGTGAAGACAACTCCTTCCACCACCGCATGAGCCAGATAACCCTTACCTTCGAGGCGGGCGACGGCGTGAATTTCAGCGTGGTCAAGCCTGAACGTTACACGCTGGCCGGATTGTTACTCACCGGTACGTTCAACACGGCCGACGGTATTGCCACCGCAGACAACGGGGCACAGACCGGAGAACTGACCATGAATCTGGCAGACGGCAATCTCACGTCATCGATCATCCTCTTCCCACAGACAGTTGCATCCCTACCGTTGGTTGTGAATTACAAAGGTCAGGAATATCATGCCACACTCACCGTGCCCGACGGCGCACTGCAGGCGGGCAACAACTATACCTATACCGTCAAGGTACGCAACAAAGTCCTTGAAGTCAGCGAAGCCACCATTGCAAAGTGGAACGATATAGACGGTGGAGATGTGGGTGCTGACCTGTAGGATTTTAATAATTAATCGATTAGAATGAAGAATTATGAGACATAGATTATTTATCCCCGCAGCCACCGCACTGCTGTTCGCCCTCGCCGCCTGCACGCAGGACGAACTTGCTGGCGATAACCGTCTGCCCGAAGGTGAATACCCCGTCGTCATCCGTGCCACCGGATTGTCCGTAGAAGCAACGCCGCTGGCAGCCCCTTCCACCCGTGCCTCTGTGGACGGCGACTGGCAGGGCGTCACTTCCGTGGCACTCAAGATGGGCGATGCGGTAAAGGAATACACCGTAACGGCTTCTACCGATTTCAAGAGTGCCACGCTCTCACGCGAGAACGACCCGTACTACTGGACCAGCCGCGACCCGATTACCGTATCGGCATGGTGGCCCTTCGATAA